>Ga0256914_1000128_pt1 | contig 71831 bp, 85 predicted proteins | sample HulkmetaG_FD_191571 | JGI IMG/M metagenome (GOLD analysis project Ga0256914, IMG submission 191571) | Hydrothermal chimney microbial communities from Main Endeavour vent field at the Juan de Fuca Ridge, Pacific Ocean - Hulk | ecosystem: Environmental > Aquatic > Marine > Hydrothermal vents ...
CTTTAACAAATACATGAGCACCTGTGGAGTTCTGGAGCTCTATGAGTACGGTTGGTTCCGGCTGTAGAAAACTGGCTTTTACGAAAAAACCAAAAAAGTAAACCCAACATAATAGTGGCTGTAAATTTTTTCTTCATAACCTCACCAATTACACTATTAGTAGTCATTACATATAAGCGTTCTGGTTGTTATGAGTAAACTTTTTGTCGTAATTGTTGATAATTCTGAGGAGCTTTTTCCTTGCAATCTCAAGCACTCTCTCCGGTTCAACCTTAAACCCGCCACCTCTCGCAAGGATTTCACTTCCCCCGCCTCCACCCCCAATTTCTTTGAGAACTTCTTTAAGCAGGATATTCATTGGTATTCCTCCTACATTTCTGTTTTTTGCAAAGATAACATAATTTCTTCCTGCTACGAGGGCTATGGTATTGGGATTTTTATCAACCAGATATACCAAAAAAGCTTGGGCGTCCTTCATGCTCCAGCTCTCAACTGTACTGATGATTTTAATTCCTTCGAGCTTTTCGGCCCTGCTTATGAGTGCTTTGGCTTTCCATCTCCATAGCTCTTTCCTCAGTTCCATCTTTTCTTCTTCCAGTTTTTCAAACTCTTTATGAAACTCTCTAATTCTCTCAACCAGTGGCCTATTTTTATTGGACATCTCATTCAGACTCTTCCAGTAGTCTTCCAGAAGCATGTTGAGATAATTTAGGGCTCTGTTGCCGCAGGCAAATTCAATACGCCATATATTTCTCGTTTTTCTGTAGAAGCTGAGGACCTTTATCGGGCCAATCTCACGCGTGCTTTTAACGTGTGTGCCACCACATGCTATAACATCGATACCCGGAATGGAAACGATCCTTATGGGAGGTATAACCTTCTCTGAGAGGGGTTTTCTGAGGAAGCTTTTAATATTCATGGGCAATTCTTCATGGCTTTCAATTTGAACAGGCAGGTCATCAGATACGATTTTGTTGGCTTTAATCTCGGCTTTCAGGATGTGCTCCCATGTTAGCTCTCCATCAAAATCAATCTCAATTTTGTTGTAGTTCTCAAAAATTTGAAATCCTGTGGTGTCACTGTCATAGAAATCCTTGAGAACTGCCGAGAGAATATGCTGACCGGTATGCTGTTTCATGTTTTCATATCTCCAACCCCAGTCAAGCTCAAGCTCAACTTTTTCTCCAGCCTTCGGCTTTCGTCCCCTCAGCTCTCCATCATGCCATATCTTATCCCTTCCAGAAACGTGCTCAACTTTCGCCTCAAATCCTTTCCCCCTTATGAATCCCCTGTCAGAGGGCTGACCGCCGCCTTCTGGATAGAAAATGGTTCTATTAAGGAGAAGCCTTATTTTCCTGCCATCAATTTTAACCTCTTCAATCTCAGCCTCGGTTCTTCTGAGATATGCATCATTATAGAACAGTTTTATTGTCATGTTCTCACCGAACCAGAAATCGAAGTGCGGAGATAAAAGGTTTGCTGGGTTTTCTGTTCATTTATTACAGCATAATTTTAAGTAAGAAACAGAAAAAGGATTACTTCTTCTTCCACTCAGTGTAGCCACAACGTCCGCAGCTCCAACGGTCTTTGTGGTTTGCCATGAAAACTCCAGGCCCGCATCTCGGGCAGTATCTGTTTTTCCTGCTTATCTTGCCGCCTTTAACCTCGTAGAGCTTCCACTTCTGTCCCATCATTCTCCCTCCTTCTGAATTATTCCATCTCTAACGAGAACATATTTGGGCTCTATGTAGAGAAGCTTCTCCTTGCTCTCATAGGCCTTTGCATAACCCTTTGAGATGTGACTTCCGAAGTATGAGCGGATGTACTGAACAACCGTGGTTTCTGGATCGAGATCAAGCATGGCCACAAGCTTTCCCTTGATGTCTTTCCTTGATGGAGTTGCCTCTCCTTCATGGATTATGTCAAAGTAAATCTCCTTTCTTCCGAGGAGCTTATTCTCCTTAATCTCGGTAACCTTAATCTCCATCGTAAATCACCTCCATTTTTCCAAGTATCTTCGCGCATCTGAGCTTACATTGAGGTGTAACCTTTATAAGCACTACCCCCTCATTTGGCTGACCATAGAGCACCAGACTTCCTGTGGGGGCATAAAGCACGGCTGGGATTGCCGCCAAATCCTCCTCACCGTAGACCTTGATATACACATTGCGCCCTCTTCGGGCGGTCTCAAATGCCTTCCTGATTGCGTTTAATAAAGCTTTCGTCACGGTGCCGGGAGGATTATTGACTGTCATTATCACTGCATCTGCATCTATCTCCGGATGGTATTCTTCTCTCTTAGTTTTGTGATCATAGATAGCTATATGCGGCTTGAGACCGAGCTTTAAAACGTTTTCCGTGACAACATCACCAACAGTGATTAAATAAGGTGCTTTTTTCATTTTTTCAAAGGAGTTTATATATGGCTCGGGAATTTCCCCCTTAACCAGTTCTCCGAGGGGTTTTTTCAACTCGTCCCTTAAAGAGAGGGGAAGTTTAAAATGGAAATTCTTCATAGCTCATCTAACCCTGATCGCATACTTCCCGGGAATCTTAACACCAAGTTTCTGGGCTATTTTTGAATTTTCTGGATTTGTTATTATAACGAGGTCAAACCACTCATCGCTTAAGTCTCTGCTTCCACAGACGGGACATCTATCTTCGGTGGTTATATAGTGGCAGTGCCTGCAGGCCCTCTCCTTCATGATCCTTCACCCTTCTCCTTGCGCTTTTCCTTTTCAATCCAGTCGAACTTGCCCAACCCGGGCTGTCTCATCGTGAGACCTATCTTGTTCTCTCTGATGATTCTGCTCTTTACGCTGATGGCTATTATTCTTGCCCTTACCTCGTCACCGAGCTTTAATATGCGGTGCTTCTCCTTCCCAAGGAATTGTTTGTTTTTCTCATCAAAGACGACGTAATCATCCATGAGCTGTGATATGTGAACGAGACCATCCATAGGGCCGATTCTTATGAATGCGCCGTAGGGGGCAACGTCCACAACTTCTCCCTCAACAACCTCATGCATCTCGGGCTTCCACACGAGAACATCAAAAACTGCTTCGTGGTAGGTGGCACCATCTCCCGGAACAATAACCCCATCCGTTATCTCTCTAACATCGAGAACGGCTAAGATAACCCCATCATCCCTATCATAAACTCCTTCGTATGTTTCTCTCAGAATAATCTTCGCTGCTTCCTCTGGATCCATTTGGAACATTCTCGGTGGGATTCTCACGACATCCTTAACTGTCAGTAGCTTGTACATCCCTATACCTCCTAAAATAAATTGAAGGAGGATCACTCCTTCTTTCCAAACTTTTCTTTGTAGAGCTCAATAGCTCTTAGAATCTCTTTCTTAGCAACTTCCGCATTTTCCCAGCCCTCAACGATGACCTTCTTTCCTTGAAGGTCTTTATAATGCTCGAAGAAGTGGGCTATCTCATCGAGGAATGCCTTTGGAACATCGCTTATATCTCTCCAGTTCTCGAAGTATGGGTCTTCAACTGGGACTGCGAGAACTTTGTAATCCTTGTCACCGCTGTCGATCATCTTAAACAATCCAATGGGCCTGGCTTCAATGAGGACTCCTGGATAAACAGGCTCCCTCATTATGACCATAATGTCAAAGGGATCTCCATCATCATACCATGTCTGTGGGATTATTCCATAATCCACCGGATAGAAGAACGGGCTGTAGAGGACTCTGTCAAGCTTGATCAAACCGCTCTTTTTATCGAGCTCGTATTTGTTTCTGCTCCCCTTTGGTATCTCTATCAGGGCATAAACAACCTCTGGAACCTCTGGTCCGGGCTCCAAATCGTGGAACGGATTCATTTCTACCACCTCTCTAATTTTTCGAAAAGATTACTACATTCAGCTTTTAAGGTTAGCTTTTAAAGTTTTGGTCTGAGAACAGCAGAAAATATAAAAGAAAAGAAGGGGGTCAGGGTTCTTTCTTATCCTCTTCAATTTCTTCTGTCCTGATCTCCTCTTCGACATGTTCCTCTAAGGGTCTTCTATATTCATATGCTATATTGCCATCGATTATTACATAAAATTCTTCTCCATCGTCTGCATAATGAAGTATCGGCTTATCTACAAGTTCAAAAGTTTTCTCTAAATCTTCGGAGGTTGATAACAAAATTTTCTTTTCCACCTTCCCCGGCATGCCTTCTACTATATAAGGCCTTATTCTCCTTAATTCGTCCTGTGGCATTGTGCTTTTTAGGGTATATACTCCTCCCATGAGAGGTATTAGAAAGATTAGAGCCAAGATTGGAGCTACTATTCTGGCAGTTTCAACGTCTACTCGTATGCCAAATAGATTTATGTCGTTTTTCTCGCTTATGGTTTTTGTAATGGTCCTCTTTGTGACTTTCTCTGGAGTGTTAAAGTAGTACAATCCTGCATTTAAGTCCTCCATTAATGAGATGGTATGTTTGAAACTTTCAGTTACTGCTTTATTATATACATTTCCTTTTGTTCTGACATTTATAGTTATAGTTATGCTGCGTTTAAGCCTCCTGATACCAAGTTGTTTGGAAATCTCTGATTCTCTTTTATTGATTTCACTAACGTTCATACGGTATTCTATGGTAAACTTTCCGTCTTGGAGATTCCCTTTATTCTCAAAGAGTTTGTCCTCCCATAGGACAACATTTTTGTCTCCCCTGCTCACGCTATACTTTACGGTGCCTATGACATCATAGGTCCCAGTTATTGATTTTGAAGGTGTGAAAGCATACGTGTATTTTAATAAGAACTCCTTCACAAGTGAGATGGGATAGTAGTCGCTCTGTAGAGTTGATCCATATAGCGAATTATTTCTCAAAATGGCGCTATGTGTTAATTTTCCTTCTTGGGTATATACTCCAACGGTTTCTCTGCTTATACTATATGGATGTGCATTCATAAGTTTCACAGAGTAAAACCCAAAGATGAGGAAGAGTACCAGGAATATTGCCAGTACCCCCCTCTTTTTTAAATATTTTTTAATCTTTTCTTTTTTAGTCGTCATCCTTCACATTCCCCTACTCCTTCGTTAAGATTAATATCATCTATACTCATGTCTGCCAAGGAACCCGGCTCCAAGTTTTCCCCCAAGCAACCACAACAATGGCAGGTTTTTATAACTTTAACATATGTAGGACAACCCTTTTGTCCACAACCTTCAATCCAAGCTCTGGAAGTAACTTTAACCCATTTTGTATGTCTCACTGATATCCCATCCGTGTGTAGCTCCAGAACTAATGTTCTCCGTTCGCCATGTTTAAGATGTAATCTCCATGTGACCAACGTTCTCCCATTTGAGGTGGGTTGTAATGTTACACTTCCTTTCGTTGTGAAATATTGAACAACACTAAACTTCGATGTAACTTCTTGATGTAACACTATATCCTTTTCTGCCCCTTTATTATGAACTGTTATGCTCTTTAACAAAGTTGCTTCTCGGTTAGATAGTATTGCTGGAGGTACAATAGCGTTACAAACTTTGATACAACAATCGGAACAATTGCATGTGGCTTTTACATTTATTGAGTCGCTCTTTTTGTTGAATCCCTGTATTTCCGCACCTTCATTGAGTACATGCTTTCCGCATGATAATCCTGCTGTCGCAACTGTAACGTCAATATACGCACTCTCCTCGGGATCTAACGTTACGTTCCATTCCAGTTTGGTACCATCTGATACGGGAATTAAAGTATAGGTACCTTCACTGGATGTTACTGATGACACTGTAAACTCTTGGGGTATAATGTCATGGATTGTTAAATCTCTCTCTATTCTGTCGTTTGTTACCGTGATTCTAAATGTCCATTCTTGGGGGGTATCTGCTGGTACAGTTTCTTTCCCTGAAATCAATGTTTTTTCAATTGAGGGACCATTTGTTATTATGAGTCTCAGGGGACATGTGGATATTTTTGCGTCTCCATTGTCCCAATATGCATCCATGAGTATAGGAATTTTATACTCTCCTGTGGATGCGTCACCGACACTCACGTTTCCTTTGAATATGTAACTATTTTGTGGATTTATTGCTACTTCAGATCCGTCCTCTGTTTCTATCCACATTGTAACATCATTTGGTAATTGGGAATAATCTGGGGAGAGCGTTATCCAGACTGTATGTGGGCTGTTGAGATAATTAGAGACCTTGAGTGCCTCAAAGGTAGTATTGCTGTTTTTTTCGACAACGATAGTACTGGAGTAATTGCCATGGCATGTAAATGCTAAATATTCGTTATCATGGGGTACAACATTTATACGAACCTCTCTATCGGTAGTGAATTGTACAAAAGTACCGCTAGAACCGATTATCATCAGTGACGCAAGCAGGAAAAGCAGAATCACTGAAAGAATTTTTTTCATGTTCTAAACACCTCCTGTTTAAGCTGTTTTAGTAAGGATGACCTTCTTGTTCTTATTTTGATTATATCTTCATTTCCGATGCCGGAAACCTTATATAAACTCGCAAGGAAGAGTGATATTTCTAATAGAATTGCCAATACAGGAGCTATGGGATGAATTTTGTAAAGCTTTGTGTTGACTGCTCTTGGTAGGAGGGGGAGATAAGAATTTACGGTTACTTTGGTTGAATATACAGAAGTTTTTTCGGGACTCTTTATTGTAATCACAATGTTCCTTTTCTCCCGCCTATTTAATTGAAAGTTATATTGGGAGATTTCAATAACCGGTTTCTTAGCTGAGATATAATAAACCATAGGATAAAAGTTCATATTCCTTACAGTTATGTTTTGAGTAAATACACTTCCCGGAAGATGCCATCCCTCTCTCAGCCCTCCTGCAGAGGTGACGGTGTATTCAATTGGAAAAATTTGCCATGAAACAAACATTGACGAAGCTACCATAATCAGAAGGAATATCGACGCAAGTATGTATAATGTTTTAAATTTTATAACCATGACTTTGGATTTCTTCTTCCTTCTTATGCCATGATTTCCTTCACTGGTGAATGCTATTGTTCCAAGTATTATTAAGATGCCAGCAAGAATCATCTTAGTTTGGTTAGATAGATTGTTCTGGAGATAATTCCCAGCACCTCTTATTACTATAGGTTTCCCTCTAAATGTTATGACTTTGCCTCCTATCTGAGAGTGCTTTATAGGGGGGATTTTTTTGCTTTGTTGATCGGTTGCAACGTTATTGTCTCCTTTAGTTATATATCCATCATCCACTATTGCAACAACTCTGTGGACTGTCCATTTCCCATCAGCATTAAAAACGATTATATCTCCTATGCGAGGATTTCTTGAAAAAGGATCAATAAAGAATACATCCCCCTTGCTTATTGTTGGGGTCATACTACCAGAATAAGCGTAGGATATAAACACCGGTCTATCAACGAGAGCTCCCGCCAGTGATCCCATAACGATAATTGAAACCACAGAGAAGAAGAAGTATTCAATAATTCTGTTCATCCACAACTTCCTCCGACAGCCTGTATCGATATAACGCCCTCATAATCTCCGAGAGTTAAGTTGTGGGTATCAATATGCATCCCGATATATGCTGTCTCATTGGCCGATAATGAAACACTTATGTCTTGTTTCCATGAGCCTTCAAACTCACCTTCAAAAAATCCAATATTTGCAGAATTTGATATAATAGTTACACAAATTTCACTCTCTCCAGTTTCGCTTACGTTGTTTTCTATTTTAAATACTCCCTCAAAGACATATATGGTGTCTTTACTCAATCCTTCTCCAAACCCCGGATACATTGGACTTTTATTGCTTATCTCAACTTTTAGAAATCCATCTTGGAGATATGAATATGGTGACGCAGGACTTTCAACAGTAATTGTGGTATTATTTGCACCGGGAACAGCATAAACTATTGGTATAGGTTCTCCAGAATTTGAGGTTGTAAAAATTATTCCTGTCACGACTATAAACAGTCCAATGCCGATAATTGCTTTTGTTATCATTTATGTTCCCCCTACGTTAATAAATTATTGAAAAAGGAGCAAAAGCTCCAGAGAAGAAATTTAAATCACTTGCACTCTCCAGCTGTAGCATAAAACTGTGCTTGGCCGTTGATTTTGTCTCCAGCTGTGTAGTTGAATCCGCTGAGTATCATACCAACCTTGACAACCTCTCCCGGATCAATTGTGAAGTAGAGACTTGTGCTACCGACTGTGGTGTTTGTATAGTCACCCACGAAGAAGAGAACTCCATCGTCACCTGAGTACGTTAGGTGCATACATATTGACATGTTTTCCCAAAGATCATTGCTGACTCCAAACACTTCCTCGAACACATAAGTGCTGTCGGGGCTTATACCCTTACCAAAGCCATCTTCCCACTTGGGATTGTTGTGGCTTAGGTCAATGACGAGCATACCATTATCATTTATGTATGCGTATGGTTGGAGGGGTTCGAGATCTATAAGTTCAGAGTCATCCGGAACAACAGCGATGTGGACATCTCTGGTTGCCTGGAAATATGCAAAGTTTGCACTGCTAGCAGCAACAGCGATTAGGAGACCTGCCATTAATATAAACAATCCTACTACCTTTCTCATCTTTATCACCTTCCACATGTAAATGGTGCATCGTCAGCTGGCCATGCCATTATTGTTATTGTCAGATTGTAGTCTCCAAGCGTATTTGGTGCTGCAAGCTCCATGCCAACACCGAGAGCTTCTCCTGGTGCCAAGTAGAAACACACATCTCCCGAAGCTGTATCTGAGTTGTATGGGGTCCCGTTTCCACTGGTTGTACGCATATTCTCTCCCGGATCATAGAATGAAACCTTTCCTGGATCTGATGATACAATCTCAACAAGAATGGTCTTGTTATCCCAGAGGTCGTTGCTCACATTGAAAACATGGTCAAAGTTGTATCTTGACTGTGGGCTTAGACCCATTCCTCTATTGGCCCAGCTTGTGTCATTGTGTCCGGGCCAGTGGGGATTGTCACTTGAAAAGTCAATAACTAACTTTCCAGCACTATCAATGTATGCGTAGGGCTGGACTGGTGTTAGATCAATGAGTTCTGAGTCATCAGTGACTACTGCAATGTGGGAACTCCTCTGTACCCTGTAGTCTCTGAATGTTGCACTAGTGCCTAGTGCAAAAGCCATTGCCACCAAAAGCCCCAGCATACCAAGGGCTAAAATTTTCCTCATGGTTTTTTCCTCCAAAGTTTTTTCATTCGGTAGTGCCTCTGATAGCGAGGCACTTAATAGAAACATGGGAAGTTTATGTATATAGGAAATTTCGAGTTACTAAGTGGTAATGAGACATTACCTCTGTTAAAAATGCTTTAAAATACCCTTTTGACTTTTTGATGCTGTATTAGGGCTATTAAAGTGTAGATAATTGAGGCGATTATCAATGGGATATTATTAAGAAAGATCCCTGCTGCAATAAAGATGAGGGATGTTCCAATATAAAACGTACTCCAGCTTATGTCATTTTTACTCACAACTTCCATGTATAAACTAACATCCGGAGGAACACGAATTAATCTAAGTGTGCCGTGTTCATATGATATAATACCTTCTCTCTGCATTTTTGGGATGTGAGTTTGCATTAAGCTAACATATATGCTTTTACGATGTTTTCTCTCAGTATTACCTTCTTTCTCGGCTATATATTCGACAACCTCCCTCAGATCAGCCCTCCCCTCGCGTTTCTGGAGGTACTCAATTACCAAGATCCTCCTGTCGTTGCCGAGGATCATAGCTGATGTTCCCATTCTATTCACCTCAAACGGTAGTGTCTCCGATGGTTGTTGTTTATGTAGAAGAATTCCACAATTTTCTTGTCGATGAGTTTTCTCAGGATTCTTTCGACTTTTTGTCTCGTGCAATAGATCCCATTTTCATTTAGGAATCGAGTGATAAATGATAAAGGTAATGCTCCATGTTTCTCTAATAGTCTTATAATCTCTCTTTCAATTGCACTGTTCTCCATAACTTTCTCTCCTCCAGTAGCTATTGCTTATTATAGTGCAGTGATTAATTATAAGTGATAATTAAAATAGACCTTTAATTACCTACTATTATCAGAATTATTTGGCGCTTATATTATTTAAACTTTCCTATTAGGTTCGAATTCTTGAAATTGGAGGTTTATACACGTCTATTGGATTAACAAAGTTATTTGACGTGTTAGAAGTTTGACAGCTCTGTATGGAGAAAATAGGGGATTATAAAAGGTTTTTAATAAATTGGATAAACTTTAATATTCTTTGAAGATATTACACTATGCAGAGGTTATTTATGAATAAAGTACAGGTTATATCTCAGAAAGTAATATGTTGTTCGAATAATATAAGATCATTATGTGGAAATTATATACATATAGTTACAAAAATTTTAAGTTCGATATTCAAACTTAAGAAGGGATTTAGGTTAGATGGTAGCCCCGCGGGGATTCGAACCCCGGTCGCGGGATCCAGAGTCCCGCATGCTTGGCCGCTACACCACGGGGCTGTACCCGTTGATAGGTTAAGATGTTGATTTATAAATTTTATGCCACCTATGGGGTGAAACACTGTAAATTTATCTTATCTCAGAAAAATTCCTGATCAATCGCCTTGAACTCTTAAACCTATGTGCATGCATTGATAAAAGTCTGTTGTTTGGCGGGCCGGACGGGATTCGAACCCGCGACCACCGGGTTAAAAGCCCGGTGCTCTAACCAGGCTGAGCTACCGGCCCTCGCTTATCCCTAAGCGGGGATGGTTTTATAAGCTTTACTGTTCAATCGAGGAGAAGACTTTTGGAAAAGTCCATAGTAGAAAATAGCTGGCGCCCGGGTCGGGATTTGAACCCGAGTCGCGGGAGTGACAGTCCCGCATGATGGGCCTGGCTACACCACCCGGGCATTTGGGTGGCCGGCGGCGTCCCCGGTTTCCCGCCCCCTCTCGGAGGGCAGTACACCCGGGATCGCTGGCGGGCTTAACTTCCGGGGTCGAAACGAGACCGGGTGTGACCCCGCCGCTATGACCGCCGTACCGCTATTGACCTATTGGACTTAGTTTATAAAGATTACGGTTCAGAACAAAAAGGTTATAGCTTTCTATCTCTAATTTTCTTAATAAGAGGTGATAATCATGGGGTTAATTGAGGACAAAGCTCTGGTTGAGGCAGCTCTTTTTGTTTCAGGGAGACCCTTGAGTGTTAAAGAACTATCAAGAGCCTTGGGAATAAAATCTCAAGATTATCTGGAGAAACTGATAGAATTAATAGCTGCAGAATATGCTGAAAGAAAAAGTGCGATTGAGGTTGTTAGAGTTCTTGGAGATAAATATGTTATGCAAGTCAGGCAGGAGTATTCTCAGAGGGTTATACATCTGATGCCCCGGCCGGATTTAAGAACAGGTGAGCTGAAAACTCTTGCATTGATTGCTTATCTCCAGCCGATAGAACAGAGCAAGCTCGTAAAACTCAGGGGAAGCCAGACATACGAACATGTGAGAAAGCTTCTTGATATGGGGCTCATCTATGCGGAGCCCTATGAAAGGACTAAACTCTTAGGAACAACTCCAAAATTTGCCGAACTCTATGGATTCCCTGAAAACGACCCGTTCATAATAAAGGAAGCCTTTAAGAAGGTGGTTCATGCGGAGTATGCCGATTTAATTGAAAAACTTGAGAAAGGTGGAACGGTCTCAGAGACCGAATAGTAATCGGTGTCCCCTCCAGTAACCTTATTTCGTAGGATGAAAGATGTTCCTCCCTATTCTCTTTGATATCAGGCATTAAAGAAAAGTTTAAAAACCTCGAAATGAATTACTATTTAGGTGAGTGTATATGGCTGTGCTTACTAAAGAGCGAATAGTCGAAAGAATAAGAAAGGAAACAAGTATGAGTTTGACTGAAATTGAAGAGAGAATAAAAGAGCTCAGTAAAAGACATGGGATTTCTGATCACGCTGCAGCGGCAATGTTGGCTGATGAACTTGGGGTTAGCCTTGAGGAAGCTCCCTCGCTTATGCATATCTCTGATCTGATTCCGGGGATGAGAGGCATTAACATAGTTGGAAGAATCCTCCGCAAGTATCCTCTCAGAGAGTACCAGAAAAGGGATGGTAGCAGGGGACAGGTGGCAAGTCTTCTTATATATGACAGCACGGGAAAAGCCAGAATTGTTCTCTGGGATGCTCAGGCCACCAAATACTATGGTGAGCTCAAGGTTGGAGATGTGATTAAGGTTATAGATGCGACTGTAAGGGAAGGTCGCACCGAACTGCCGGAACTTCATGTTAATTTTAGGAGCAGGATAATAGTGAATCCTGAAGATCCAAGAGTTGAGGAAATCCCTCCAATTGACTCGGTGCGCACATATAACTATCAGAGGATTAGGATAGCTGATCTGATGGGTGGAGAACGTTTTGTTGAGGTTAGAGGCACCATAGCAAAATTATATCGCGTTACAGTTTATGATGCCTGCCCGCAGTGCAGAAAGAAAGTTGATTATGATGTCGCAACTGATTCATGGATTTGTGTGGAGCATGGGACTGTCGACCCGATAAAGATTACGATAGTCGATTTTGGAATAGATGACTCAAGTGGATACATAAGGGTTACCCTCTTTGGGGATGATGCTGCTGAGTTTATCGGACGAGATCCAGAAGAAATCTCCGAAAAGTTGAAGGAGTTTGTTGAGGAGGGGCTTACGATTAAAGAGGCCGGTAGGAAGTTAGCCGATGAGGAGTTCTATCATCTTCTCGGCAGAGAAGTTGTGGTGAGGGGAAATGTTGTTGATGATAAGTTCCTCGGCCTGATACTTAAGGCATCTTCATGGGATGAAATTGATTACAGAAGAGAGCTTTCCAGAGTAAAAAAGGAGCTTCAGGCGGTTCTTAAGGGGGTAGAGTAAAATGGAAGAGGTTAGGTTCAGGCGTAGAAAGCCGGCTTTAGAAAGGAAAATTGAGGAGATTGGTGAGGGAGATACGAGAGTTGCTCTCATAGGCAAAGTTATCAAGGTGGATAAGCTGGATTATCTCTTCTGGCTTGACGATGGAACAGGAGTCGCAATAATCGAGAGTGAGGAAAATGTTCTCCCTGAGATTGGTCAGGTGGTCAGGGTAGTTGGGAGGATAATCAGAAATGAAGAAATGCACATCTATGCAGAAGCCATTCAAGACTTCAGTGATGCTGACTTGGAGGCTCTGGGGGAGATTCAGGAACTTGAGAAAAAAGTTCTTCCCAAACTTGAAAACGCTCTTGTGTGGTGGTCAGAATGAAGAAACGATTGCCTGCTACCCGTGTTTATCTTAAGGACATCATTGAAGGGTATTACGTTAGAAGTGAAGGGGATTTTGAGCCCAACTATCTCATCACAAAAGATGCTCGTAAAATTTACCGTGTCAAGGTCGTTGCGACAATCGTAAGGGAGCCGGTAATAAGCGAAGATGAAACCTATGGCAAGTTTCAAATTGATGATGGGACAGGAACTATATGGGTTCTGGGATTCAGGGATGATACGAGGTTCATACGTCTCGTCAGAAAGGGAGATCTGGTCCAGATTATAGGGAAAGTTGCTGAATGGCGCGATGACAAGCAGATACTTGTTGAAGGGGTCACAAAGGTGCATCCGAACATGTGGATACTCCACCGCTTCGAGACGCTTAAGGAGAAGGTTGAGCATGTAAAAAAGGTCAGAATAGCCTTTGAAATTTATGATACCTATGGCATTACCGCTAAGGCTAAAGTTATTGCCAAAAACAAGGGCATCAGCGAGGACATGCTCCAGACGATTGATGAGCTATATACTATACTGCTTGAACAGAGGAGTCAGGAGTTCATTGAGGAAGCCCCTGAAGAGACATTCATAGAAGAGGAAAAAGAGGCTCCTCCTGAACTCATAGAGGCTAAAAAGGCTGTTCTTGAAATATTAAGGGCTAAGGACAAACCTATATCAGGGAAATTCATCGAAAGGAAGCTGAAGGAAAAGTTCAATCCTGAGATCATTGATGAAGCTATAAAGGAGTTGCTGGCTGAAGGAGAGATCTATGAGCCTGAAATTGGATTTTACAGAGTTCTTGAGTGATTATTTTGTTTTTGTTTATCTGTCCTCTTTTTCGGTTAAGATTAATCCAAAACTCAATACTGTTCCCGCATTGTTCTTATTACCGGATCGTGGATTAGGGTCGAGGTTATACTATCCACCATTTTGAAGAATTCTTCTTTACCCTTTGTGAGATCAAGATTCTCAATTCCTATCAGCTTACATTCCCTTCCAAGTATCCATTTTCCGAGGATTATCTTTTCTCTCCCGTCTTTCTCGGCATCTACCCTCACAAGCCCGTAGGGTATATCTGCTGTCCACCAGTTGGCTTTGAAAGTTACTTTCCATCCAGCGTTTTCGATTACTCTGACGAGCATGTCAAGGGTTACACCGGGCCCATATGGAGTTTTGAAAGTTATTACGGTCCAAAGTTCTTCGGTTTCAAGGTTTTCAACAATATCATTCTCAAAGTTCATTTTTTTCACCTCCACAGCGATGCTATCAGGAAAGTAAATACAGCAAGGAATATGGAAATTTTAAGCATTTTTTGAGTTTTAGCGGCTGTTTTAGGCGATGGGTTTCTTATGATCAAATATCCAGCCCATAGGATTAAACCATCTACAATTACCATGGGAGCATATCCTGCTCCTATCCCTGCTCTCACTGGCAGGAAAGATGCTAAAACTGTGAGTACTGCAAAAATAACCGCCAGATAGGCTGCTCTCTTGAGACCCCAGATTATTGGCAGGGTTTTCGCACCTTTGATCCTATCACCCTCTATATCCTCAATATCCTTCATAATCTCCCTTGAAACATTTACGAGAAATGCACATATCGCTAGATAACCGGCAAGACCAAGTTTTCCAACTCCTGCGGCTCCATAGAGTGGGGTTGCACCGGTTAATGCTGCAACTGTGAGGTTTCCCACAAAAGGCATCGGTTTGAGCTTCCAGGCATAGATAAGCATAGTTATATAGGCAATTATAGCCAGAATAAACGCCCACATATTTATCATGTATGCGAGAATGAGCCCAAATGTTAGAAGGGATACAGAGTATAAAAAAGCTGTTTTTCTGCTCATGGCTCCTCTGGGAAGAGGTCTTTCGGGTCTGTTTATTTTATCTATCTCATAGTCAAAATAATCATTTATAGTATTCCCTCCGGCACAGCCGAGGGTAACTACCATAAATATGAGCAAGGCTGTTTTTACTTCGGGAATATGGCCTAATGCAACAACTGAACCCAACACACCCACTATTCCAGCCAAAATACAATTATGTGGTCTTGTTATCTCAATGAAGGCCTTTAGCTCCATTAGGAACACCTAACCCCATTAGGACAGGAAGTTAAAAAACTTTCCTAAAGTGCTTCCCGATTCAGGAGTCCCAGTTCCTCTCCATCCTCTCTAACCCTGATTCTCCCGAATCTTACCTCAACGGCTTTTTTAAGCTCTTCCTGTCTTAGAGGGGTTAAGATCTCCACTTTTTTCTCTTTGAAGTTTATAAGCTTCAGTATTCCGAGACCAAGGCAGAAACCTTCTCTGTCCATGAAGCCAACAAGCAGGTTGCTGAGCCATTCGAAGTCTATGCAGTGAACCTGATCCATTCTTCCGAAGCCACTTCCAGCCTTAACAACAGTGTATCTTCTGTTTTTCCACCCTGCAAATATGAGCCATCCGTGGAGTCTTTCAAGGAGTTCCTTCTCTTCGGAGGTTATTTCTTTTCCATGAAACATCTCAGTTCCGCTAATCTCGTATTCAGAGAGGTTAATTGTATAACTCCGTGCATTCTGGAAATACGTTTTCCATTTTTCTTTTCTTATGCTCCTCCTCTCACTCCTGCTGTGTTCAAGAGCTTTTTCACTCACTTTCAGACTTATGATTTTCGAAAATCTTCTAAGACTTTTTATAAGCTCCGCTAACTCATTTTCTCTCTGAAGAGAAATTATTAAATCTGGCTTTACGAGTTCAACCTTTAGTCTTTTCAAATCTCTCCCTGCATTTTCGACATAGCCTGTAGTGTCTATTATTATAAAATCCGCCAGCCTTTCGCCGAGTTCAGCAAGTCTTCTGACTCCTGTAACGACTTCACCAAAATGTGAGTTGGGTGTAATACTACCTATGAAGTAGTGTTTTAATGCTCTAAGCTCACTGGGCGAGTGAAAAGGAGCATTGGCTAAAGCCAGACTTACCGTTGCGGGAGGAAGAATACTCTTCTGACCTATGTCACTATCCAACAATGCCACTCTGAAGCCCTTAGAGATAAGTTTGTTAGCTAAAAATGTCACAAGGGTGGTTTTTCCGCTGTCAGTTCCTCCAATAACCATTATCTTTGCTGGTCTGTTTAATTTTTCTACAACTTCAATAACCCTTTCTCTGTCCTCTGGTACATCCTCAGTGTATTTTGCTTTGTTCATCAGATTGTATTATTCCCAAGAAATTAAAAAATTAACTTGGGAAAGGTTTATAAAACTAAAAGAATTGCTACATTTTGATGTTCCAATTTCCTTTAAAAAATTCAGAATCCATATTGAACTGTGTCAAATGAGTTTTTGAATAACAGAGGAGGGGGTTGAAATATGAACGGAAGAACATCACTTACAAATAGACAGATAGAACTCCTGAGAAAGCTCTACAAAGAAGGAAAGACTATTGAGGTCCACACCGTTGAAAAAACTCAAGATGAGCTTGCCGATGAACTTGGAATAACCAGGCAGGCTCTAAGCAACCATCTTAAAGTCCTTAAGGAGTTTGGCTATATTAGGACTGGTAGGGGTTTTATTGATTTAACGGATAAAGCTCTCGAACTTCTTGGTGAAAAGAAAGGGGATGTTTTTGTATTTGTCAGGATTGAACCTACAAAAAGGAAGCATGTTTATGAGGCAATAAAGAAATTGAAGGTTAAAAGGGTTTATAGAGTCACAGGTGATATCGACCTCATAGTCGAGGCTGATAAGACGAGGCTCGATGAGATTCTCGAGGAAATAGCCTCACTTGAGGGAGTTAGAGAAACTATCACCCATGTTGTCCTCGAGGTTCTCTGAGCCTCTTCTCTATAACCTTTTTGAGTTCATCAATGTTTGTTCCGAACTTTGCTGATATGGGGATAAAAATATCTCTATGGTCGCTCCAGCTCCCATTCAGGCCAAACTTTTCTATGAGTTTGTTTATTGTGATCTCAACGTTCTTCATTTTATCCAGCTTGTTGACTGCCACGATTGTGGGTATCTCTAATTCTTGGAGAAACTGGAAAAATTCCACATCAATGGGGATCTCTCCTCTTTTCTCCCATCTTTCTATTATTTCAAGGACACTCTTCCCGTCAATTACGAGAATTGCAAGCTCTATATCGTTTGCATTCTTTTCTATAAACTGGATTGTTTCTGTTTTTATCCTTTCTTGGACTTTTTTTGGAACTCCACTCATGAATCCAAACCCTGGCATGTCGATTATTCTTTTGTTTCTCCACTTGATCTCAATCGGTTTTCTTGTAACTCCCGGTCTTTTTCCTATCTTCACCTCTTTTCCGGTGAGCTGGTATATAATGGTGCTCTTGCCAACGTTTGATCTCCCTACAAAAATTATCATTTCTTTCCCCACAACTTCAGAAATTTTTCTCTTTATAAGGTTTAAGAGTCAGGGATAATAAAAATAAAGACCTAAGACCAAAAAGACTTAAGTATTGGGATGCCTATTATTTTTGGTGGTGTTTATGGATGAGACTGCTCAGAAGGCAAGGGCGAATCAACTCATAAATAAGTTTGTTATCTCCCTGACTGATGGAAGAATTCTTGGTTATGTGACGGACATCAATGTTGAGGTTGAGGAGGATCAATTCTACTTTATACTGAAGATGCGCATTTTGGAAAATCTCAGCAAAGGAGGCGAATTCCATCAGGGCATGTTCTCAAATGAGAGGAAGCTGAGGATAAAGCCAAGTGATATAGTGAATGTGGGTCCAGATGTAATAATTCTTGGAGAGGGAAAGGTTCCACCTCTGAAGGAAATTGAGAGGCTTCATGCCATAGCGGAGGAATACAACACCCTTGTCAGGGAGATTGAAGCCAAGGAGAAGATGATTAAAGACCTGAAAGATGAAAACTACAGGCTCACCAGACAGATTGATGAGCTAAGCAGGGAACTTAGAAAGCTTCAAGTGATGAAAGAGGACTTCGAACACCTAAAGGAGCAGCTTATAAAACAGGAAGGGCAACTTGAAATGGCCAGAGAATACATCAAGCTCCTTGAAGGGTTGAGACATGATATCGATGTCATAAAGGAGGATGTTGAAAACCTCACTAAAGGATATCTTGAAGAGGTAGTGAGAGCTATCATAAACGAGGAACTAAATGCGAGAGGACTGAAGAAGACTTTCCTTTAACCGAATATCGAAGCTCCAAATACATTTAGGAGTATTTCAATTGCAACGAAAATCAGCACCAGTGCTATCGCCCCTTTGGGGCTTATCTTTATAGCTCTCGTGTCTTCATCAAAAAATCTCATTAAACCAGCGCCTGTTGGTGGAAGCGTCGTCTTTTCCCTTGCCATGTTATCACCTAATTTTAGCTTTTGTTTGGGAGTTATAAAAGTTTTGGATATACCATGCTATTAGGATTAAAAAGAACACTTAATGCAAAAACTTTTAAATCCTCATCCTTATCAGAGTCGGGAAAGGGGTTACCCCAATGAATCCCGCTAATGACAGAGGAGGTGGGAGGAAATGGCTACGTTTAAGCTTGTGATCTCCAATCCAAAGAGCGGAGTTGCAAGACAGATTGAGATAAGCGGTGAAGAGGCTGAGAAGCTCATAGGAAAGAGAATCGGTGAAGAAGTTCCGGCTAAGGAGCTTGGCTTGAATCTCTCCGAGATATTTGGAGAAGAACTTCCGGCTGATGCAAAGCTCAGAATAACCGGTGGGACTGATAAAGACGGCTTTCCTATGAGGCCAGATGTTCACGGGCCAAGAAGGGTTAAAATTCTCGTCTCAAGAGGGCCTGGATTCAGGCCAAAAGAGAAGGGTGAGAGGAGGAAGAAAACCGTCCGTGGAAATACTATCAGTCCAGATATAACCCAGATAAATCTTAAAATAGTTCTCTGAGGGCTTTGCCCTCTTTCAATAATGTTGATCCATGAATATCGTTTCTGGCTTTTCGAAGGCGAATTCTTCCGTACTTTCTGCCTCAGGGTAAAGCTTAATAAATGCTCCATCTCTCTAATCTTAGAGAGGTGAGAGTCATGACAAAGAAAAAACTCGGACAGGCTGAGGTTAATATAGGTATGGTTGGTCACGTTGATCACGGTAAAACCACACTGACGAGAGCCCTAACAGGTATCTGGACTGATACCCACAGTGAGGAGCTTAGGAGGGGTATCACAATCAAGATAGGGTTTGCCGATGCGGAGATAAGAAAATGTCCGCAGTGCGGCAAGTACTCCAATTCTCCGGTTTGTCCCTACTGTGGAACAGAGACAAGGTTTGAGAGGAGAGTCTCTTTTATAGATGCTCCGGGACATGAAGCTTTAATGACGACTATGTTAGCAGGGGCTGCTCTCATGGACGGTGCGATTCTGGTTATAGCTGCTAATGAAGGAGTAATGCCTCAAACGAGAGAACATCTTATGGCACTTCAAATTGTGGGGAATAGAAACATCATCATAACCCTCAACAAAATTGAGCTCGTGAGCAAAGAAAAAGCCATTCAGAGGTATCATGAAATTAAGGAGTTTGTCAAGGGAACCGTGGCTGAGAATGCCCCGATAATTCCGATTTCAGCCCTTCACGGCTCTAATGTTGATATTCTTCTGGCCGCAATTGAGGAGTTCATTCCGACTCCAAAGAGGGATGCAAGAAAAGCCCCAAAAATGCTTGTTCTGAGAAGTTTTGATGTTAACAAGCCAGGGACCTCTCCTGAGAAGCTCGTTGGGGGTGTTATTGGGGGTTCGATCATCCAAGGCAAACTCACTGTTGGAGAGGAGATAGAAATAAGACCCGGCGTGCCTTATGAAGAGCACGGCAGGATAAAATATGAGCCGATTACAACTGAAATCGTTTCCCTTCAGGCAGGGGGGAGATTCGTTAATGAAGCGTATCCCGGCGGATTAGTTGGCGTTGGAACAAAGCTTGACCCATTCCTCACAAAGGGGGATTTAATGGCAGGAAATGTAGTCGGCAGACCCGGGCACCTACCCCCTGTCTGGGGTGATCTTCGCCTTGAAGTCCACCTCCTTGAGAGAGTCGTTGGAACTGAAGAGGAGCTCAAGGTTGAGCCGATAAAAAGGAGGGAAGTTCTCCTGCTCAATGTTGGAACGGCGAGGACAATGGGGCTTGTAACTGGACTTGGAAAGGATGAGATAGAGTTAAAGCTTCAGCTTCCAATATGCGCCGAACCCGGGGACAGGGTTGCCATAAGCAGACAGGTTGGCTCAAGATGGCGTTTGATCGGGTATGGTTTCATTAAGGAGTGACTCCTTTCCTTTTGGTGATTTTCATGAAAGAATGGCTTGTGCTTCCGGATACAAATTTTCTTCTCATTCCAGGGCAGTTTGGTGTTGATATACTAAGAGAGCTGGATAGAGTTCTTGATGTTAGATTTAAAATAGCAGTTCCTTCGGCTGTTTTAAAGGAACTTGAAGTTATAGAAAGGAAAGCCAGAGGAAAAGATTTGATGGCAGTGAAAATGGCTAAAAAGCTTGTTGAGAGATTTGACCGGATAGACATAGGTAATTTTGGATATAAACCGACGGATGAGCTTATCTATGAGTTTGCTGTCAAAACTTCCCGAACGATAGTATGCACCAACGATAGGGAGCTGAAGAAAAAGCTCCGTGCGAAAGGTGTCCCTGTCATCTATCTCCGTTCAAAGAAGATTCTTGAGCTGGAAGGCATGCTTGGGTAAGGTTTAAATCATCCTTGTCTTCTCTTATCTCGGTGAGAAGAATGTACAGTGAGAATTCTCTGCTCAAGGAGATACAGACTCTTCTTGAAGATGACGAACTCTACAGGATGTATGAGGCCGCGTTTAATGAATACAGGTACTACTTTGAAACAACAAACTACATCGTTCTCAACATTTATCGTTTCAATGACCATGGTCCAATTCATGTTCTCCTCACTACAAGGAGAGCCCTTGAAATCCTCGGAATCATTGAGAGATTTGGGATCGAGACCACCGCCCAAAGACTTGGAAAGCCCTTCAGGTGGAGCAAATTTATAGTGGCATTTGGCGCGCTCTTTCACGATATCGGCAATATAATTCACAGGGACAGACACTACCAGTTCAGCGTTCTTTTAGCGGAACCAATAGTGCATAAACTCGTCAGAGAATTTGAAAAACAGGACTGGCTTCTCCTTAAAGCCCTCACTCTTAACGCCATCTTCACACATGATGAGGCAATCCAATGCACGACAGTTGAAGGTAGTGTTGTGACAATAGCAGACGGCTGCGACATGGAGGCTGGAAGGAGTAGGCTCGTCCATAAGAGGGACAAGGTCGATATCCACGCTGTTTCGGCTCTGGCTATTGAGAGGGTTGAGATCCAAGAAGGAGACGAAAAAACCCCGATAGTTGTGGATATATGGATGAAGCATCCAGCGGGTATCTTTCAGGTTGATGAAATATTGACGAAAAAAGTACAGAGTTCCCTTCTGGAAGGGAAGGTGAAGATACTGATTCATGTGGGGGAGGAGCTCCTTGAAAAGGTCGTCTGACCTTCTTGAGGCATACAGGGACTTTAAATATCTCCTCAACAGAGGCTATCGGAAAAAGGTGGCTCTGAATTTTGTTGCCAATCACTATAAGCTAACCCTCAAGCAGAGGCATCTTCTTGCCAGGTGTGTTTTTTCTGATTTTGAGGTTGCTGAGAGGAAGAAAAAACTTGTCGAAAGCTCGTTTTTGAAAAACAGGACTCTGGGAGTAGATGGATTTAATGTCCTGATAACATTTGAATCTCTGATTGAAGGAAAGGCTATACTTTGTGAAGATGGTCTTCTTAGAGATTTGAAGTATCAAAGGGGCTACAGAATGTCAGAAAAGACAGGAAGCTTGATTGAAACTATTGTGTCATTTCTGTCAACTCTTGAGTTGAGAGAAGTTATTTTTCTTTATGATATGGCGGTGAGCCGGAGTGGTGAAATTGCAAGGCTTACCATGGAGCTAATTAAAAAATACAGGGTGAGAGGAACAGCTCTAACTGCAAAATCTCCTGACTACAGATTGAGGGATTTTGAGGTTGTATGCACATCCGATATTGGGATTATATCCAAGGCAAGCTATGTCTTTGACCTTCCCGGAGCTTTAGGGAAATCTATGGGTTTGAAGCCTTTAGACTTCCGGGAGATTTTCATCGGGGTTTCTTTAGATAAATTTTAACATTAAAATATCAATCGAATAGCTCCAAGTTGTCTTGAAACTTTAGTAAATTTTTAATAGTTTTGTGAAATAATTTATTAGAATACTGCAACTGCCCTGCTTTCAGTGGGAGGGATATAAATATGAAAAAAACCGCATCTTTGGCGCTGGCGTTATTGTTTGTTGGTTTGGTTTTTGTGAGTGGATGCATCGGTGGTACAACTTCTCAAACAACTTCGACTCTTACAACTTCATCCTCAGAAACTACATCCACCCAAGGAGGAACTTCCAGCTCGATGGAAACTTCCCAGCAATCGTCTACAACAGTACCCACCACCACAACGCACACTTCTACCCAGACTACACCCACGTCTACACAGAGTGAAACCTCAACACAGACAATGACCATGACGACTACAACTACGACTTCAACCCCTACAGAAAAAGCCTATTGGGTTCATCCATGGGAATATGCTCCTGTAAAAATCGGGAGCGAAGAGTACTGGATAACATACTACAAGTATGACTATAAGATTCAGCCTAATCAAAGTGCTCCTACCTACGAGTATACAGTCGAAAAAAGTGTAGAAAAAACGAAAATTCATGTTTATGGTCAGGACATGAGTGGGAACAAAGTTGATCTTGGTGAAAAGGAGGTCTACGCATACAGAACAATTGTAACACCGGTTAAAACGGCTTCTCTGGATGACACGCTAACCTTTACAGTCTGGTATGTATCCAACAAGAGTCGGGCATTTCTGTATCCATGGGATGTTTTATGGCTAAGTTACCTATCTCCCTACAGTCAGGACAAAGAATTTGTTGGAATGAAATTTGAATACAAGGGTGAGGAATTTCTCTTCACAAATCCGGTTCCTTTCCAGAGTGGGCTTTTTCCATATTTCGAGGGCAATCAGCAGGCTTTCAGTGATATTGCAGAAGACTTAAACTACCTCTATATGGGATGGGCAGCTACCCTCAACTTTGGAATATGGTATAGCTGGGAAAACTACAATCTGTTAGTTCATCAGAGCGGAACGTGGAGCGATAATCTCGGCCACAGCTGGGAGTGGAGCACTGAGCCAGATGGAACTGTTGATTATTCAGGGGTTACATTCAAGCTCGCTGACTTTACGTGGAAATATCGGGGAACAGCAGAGGGAATTTCGATGGGCGGTAAGGGTAAGGTTTCCCCATATCTGCCCCTTTTGGTTGAAGGTGAAGGACATTATGGCTACAAAGATCCAAAAACTGGAGAAAGCTTGGTCATCTATGCCTATCTGAAGCTTGAAGACCTTAAGCTTGAGAAGGTGAGTTGATGAAGCGTTTTGTTTTTACTTCTCTCTTTGTTCTTCTTTCTTTTCCCATTTCAGCTGCCTGCATCAATTTCTCCAAGAAGAAAACTGTCACAGTTAATACGAGGAGGGGTTCGGGTTTAGATTTTATCCCGAAAATATCCTCAACCTGTACATCCTCAATGGGTATTCGATCACCTGAACCGATGAGCTCGCTGTGCTTTGCTAATTTAAAAGTCCCTGACAGGGGTATGGGCTGTGTAAAGCCTGGCAGGAATGAAGAAGTAATGCTCCTGTCGGGAAAAAATGGAAGCTTTGACCTTACAGATACGAGATTTAATGATATCTGGAATGGGAGGTTGGTATTATGAAAAAGACAAGTTTGGCTGTGTTTTTAATGTTTGTGCTTTTGTTTGGTGTTGTGGCTAGTGGCTGTTTAGGTGGTGGAGGTGGAGAAGAAAAGACAACATCATCAAGCGAAACATATCAAGAAAGCGGAAGTGAGGGAGAAGGGAGCACAAGTACTTCATCCAGTGGAGGGAGCGAGGAGACACAGGTAGCAACATGGCAAACTCCATGGAATGCATATAGTCCTTTTCAGATTAATGGCCAGCCCCATTATATCACCTACATAAAGTACACTTTTACAGTTAAAACTTCAGAGGGAGAGCGTTCATACGAGGTAATAAAGCAGAGAGGCTATATCAAGACGCACATCTATACTGACGATAATGGCAAAAAGGATTTGGGGGAGTACACTCTCTTTGCCTATTATGGAAAGATAACACCGTTAAATGCTCCTGATATGACGGGTCCACTGGAGTATCTCATACTTGTCAAAGAAAGAACAAAAGACAGTGACACAGACTTTCTGACGCCTTTTCCGGATTTCAGTGCCATGATGGCTGGAACAACTGCAGTAATTGAAGCCAGTTATGGAGGGAACTACTTTTACTGGAGCAATCCAGCGGCAGTAGGGAAGTATTCTGAGCTGCCTTACTCTGAAGGTGACTTCAACACATTCTCTGAGGGCATATCTGTATCGGCTGTTCAGGGATGGATGGCCATGATAGGTTCTTCCGTGTGGAATGGACTGGAGAACCATGATCTCATGAAGCCAGATAAATACAGCTTTTCGTTCATGGGCATTGGATACAGCTATAAGATTCAGCCTGATGGAAGCGTGAGTTTTGACGGTAAGAGCTTTAAAGTGAGCAATGTTGAGTGGAGCTGGATTCTGGGAAATCTCAAAGGTCAGGGAAAGGCTAAAATTTCACCGTTATTGCCAATTCCCATAGAAACAGAAGGAACCTTCAGCCAGATGGGAGGTGAAAGCTATTACTCGAAAATAGTGGTAGAGGACATGAAATTCTCAAAGGAGTTTGAGGGTATAAATGTAAAGATAAAGCAAACAACCTCACCGGGTGAGGGAACTCAAACTGAGACTGGAACCCCAACTCATACTGAAACACCAAGTGGAAGTATTTCCGATAACTGGAAGCTTGGTTGGGATGCTTCCCGGCCTATAACAATAAACGGAAAGAGCTACATGGTTAGGGAAGTAACTTTTGAAGCAGATTATCACTTCTCAAACGGTGCTCAGGCTCAAATGACAATTAAAAAAGGCTACTACAAAACGAAGCTTGAGGGGAGAGATGTCTATGCTCTCTATGCTATGGTAAATATTAACAAAGACGTATACAACTATACAGTTTATGTCTCACCGGAAGATCTGGAAGAGTACACTCCGAATATTCTCTGGATACCCAGTGTGTTTGAGTTAATAAACGGACCTACATGGCTTAAAGTGGAGATTACAGGGCCAAACTGCCACTACTCTATTGACGAGGAAGGAAACATAGAAGGAGATATGAATTGTGGAATGATAGACAAGGGCTTCCAGGACTACAACATGATATGGGCCATGAGTGGTGGCTTCTACGGAGGAATCTATGGGGATGTTGTGCACGCATACACCCTAACAAACAATGGACAAGGTTACACGGTTAAAGCCGATGGTGATGTATCCCTCGCTGGTATGAACTTTAAAGCATATAAAATAACTTGGAACGGAATTGTTCAGAACTCGGGTGTTCAGGCAAATGGAGAAACTATCGTTGTTCCTGAGCTTCCTTTCCCTGTGGAGGTAACTGCGTCTCTGGCTATGCCCGGAAATGCTGCATATGTGCATGCAAAGCTCGTGGACTTGAAGCTCCAAATCGCGTCAGCTGAGGGATAAACTTTAAATTTTTCTCTCCCGATTTTTTCTTATGTTTGGGAAACATGAACTGAAAACAAAATTCATTAAAATCTATGATAAAAAAATACACCTTGTTGAAAAATCTAAAGATACCGTTCTTTATAGACGAGATAATGTTGAGGTTTTTCTCAAAAAGAGTGAAGATGGTCTCAGAATACTACCTGCACCTGCTTCGGGTTATGGTGTAAAATTTCTAATGATAAAGCTCTCTCAAAAGATAGCAGTTCCTCCAAAGGCCACCTTAAGCGGCTTCTTATCAGCTCCAATAGATATTGAAGTGAAAGCCGGAAATCTGACAATAGACCGTTTTATAATTGGCAGAGAGAAATATGCCCTTTACGGACAGGACAATATGGGAGTAATAGCTCGGTATCATGTCAGTGAATTCAATGAAAGGGAGCCTGATAAACTGGGAGTTATGAGGATTATTGTTGAAAATCCCTCTGATGAGTGGAGGATAGTGGGGAGGGTTGTGGTACCAATAGGTGGCAGCATGATGTTCTATTCAAAGGAAAAAGCATACTATCCACTTGTAATTCTCACAACTAAAAGTATCTATGAGGTGAATAATACGGGGAATCCCCCAGATGGTAGATTGAAAGCAACGCACACGGCAGAACCTTTGCCGAACTTTAAGATGAGGTGGTGAGGATGGCGCTGAATAACACCATTCTTGGAACAGAGCTCAAATTTTCATGGTTCAGTATAACCCTTGGAACACTCATCGAAGCAGTTCTAATTCTGTTTGTTTCTGTATTCATCGGCAGGGTTCTGAGGAAAGTTGTAATTAGAGCATCAAAAACAACACGCCTCCCATGGATAATAAATCAGGACACGGGGGATATAATCTTTAGAATGTTTGTTCTTGGGGGTATTATAGGATCTTTATATAAAATTGGATTGATGGCATATAGGATTGCGGGAACTACAGTTGGTAACATTGCATTTGCGGTGGGTTTCTTTTACTTCATGTATCTCATAGCTAAAAAATCCAAGGATTATCTCCTTATGGGTGCGGGGAGGAAGCCGTCGTCTGAACTCCAGGTACAGGCAAAGGTCTTCTACTATACAATACTGACTGTCTCATTCTTTTTGGCCCTTAATCTCGCCGGAATTGGTACATATCTTGGAGCGATTCTTGCTGCAGCAGGCATAACAGGTATTGTGCTCGGTTTCTCTGCACAGACGGTGGTTTCAAACTTCATCTCTGGGCTTTTCATGTATTTTGACAAGCCACTGAACATCGGGGATCCAGTTAGGATAGATAATCTTGAAGGCATAGTTGAGGATATGCGGATATTATCAACGAGAATTCGCTCCTGGGACGGTACACTTATCAGAATTCCAAATGAAAAGCTCTTTAATAGCAACATCATAAACCTCCAGCGCTATCCCGCCAGAAGGCTTGATGTTAAGATAGGGATAGCATACGATTCGGATATGGAGAGGGCTATAGGGGTTATCAGGAAAACCCTCGATAACATGCCTCTTGTGCTGGCTGAGCCTGAACCGCTGGTATTTGTTGAAGATTTGGGTGACAGTGCAATTATTATCTCAATTAAAGCATGGGCACCGAGTGAAAAATGGTTCTCTGTAAAAACCGAGCTTTTGCATAAAGTGAAAAAAGCCCTCGACGAAGCTGGAATAGAGATACCCTTCCCCCAGAGGGTCAACTGGTTTGCCAACGAGCTGAGGGTAAAGGTGGAAGGGTCCAAGAAAAATGAAGACTAAATTGGTCTCTTTCCTATGAGAGCATAGAAGAAGCCAAGGGTTTTGTGTCTATGAGGCCATGCTCTCATAGTTCCTGGGAGAAGACCTTCATCATAGGGACCTCTCAGAGGAATAAGCTCTGCATCGTGATGCTCCTTAAGGAACCAGCTCACTACTTCCTCATTTTCCTCGGGCAACATCGAACATGTGGAGTATAACAGTTTGCCTTCAGGCTTTAGAACCTTCCATGCACTTTCCATAAGTTCCTTCTGAAGCTGGACAACTTTGGAAATGTTCTTCTCTTTCAGTCGCCATCTCAGCTCTGGATTTTTGGCTATGGTTCCATCGCTCGTGCACGGGGCATCGAGGAGGACTTTGTTGGCTTTAATTCCAAATTCGGGAGCTCTTCGGGCATCTCCAGTTATGACTTCTGCAATCCTCACTCCCGTACGCCTGAGTATCTCTTGCATTCTTGTGACTCTTCTTTTATCCACATCAAAGGCATATATCTTTCCTCTGTTTTTCATCAGCTCTGCCATGTGGGCTGTCTTTCCACCCGGAGCTGCAGCCATGTCCACAATGACTTCACCTGGTTTCGGAGAGAGGAGAAGAGAAGCGAGTGCAGAAGCTTCTTCCTGTGGGATTGCCCACCCTTTATTAAAGAGCCACTCTGGATTGAACGGATCAAGAATACGTATAATGGTTTCGACTCTTTTGCTCCTCTCAAATCTTACGTTCTTCTTCCACAGATATTTTTCGACATCTTTAACCTCAGTTTTCAGCAGGTTTACTCTTATGCTCGTTGGAGGGGTTTCATTAAGGGATTCCAGCAGATTTTCTGCTTCCTCGCCCAGCAGATTTCTCATTCTCCTGATAAACCATTCCGGAAACAGGTACTCCCATTTCAATCTTTTCTCTTCACTGTCAAGCCGGGGTATATATTCAAGTATTTTGGGCAGGAGCTCATAATAGTAATAGCCCACATAGGGGTGTGTCCTGCTGGAGAGAAATTTAGCCAACCCTCTCAAGTGCTGTCTTGTCTTCTCGCTTGAATTACGAAAAATTGAGGCTTCAATGACTACCCTGAGGGTTGCTCTCAGCCATGGATCAATGATATAGGGAGAGGCGCCAACGAGCTCCTCGATGATTTCGTCTATCAATCCAAGTCTGCGCTGAATGGAGTAGAATATTCCCGTGAGCTTTGAATTTTCCCACCCTTCTATCTTATACTTGTTGAAGGCTTTTCTCTTGGCCTGCTGGCTCGGCTTAACCTTCTCACCCAGCTTAACGGCCTCAATCAAAGCGTAAAGCTGTCTGTCCGTGAGTTTGAGTTTCCCCATGCATTCACCTTCAGTGATTACTTGAGAATTTTCTCTAATATACGTGTTGCGATTTTCTGGCTTTCTTTCGTTCCATACTTTTCAATTTGTTTTAATCTCGGAATAAATGGTATTAGTAGTTCTATCTTTTCTGGAGGCATCTTTGAAACAATAGCTTCTAAGGTTAACAGTGCATCAAATTGGAGATCTTTCTTTTCGAAAGATTTCTTTAGAAAATTCAATACGGGTATTGCTCTCTTCTCATCCCAAACGTATGTGAAATAATAACTAAAGAATTCGAGTGCTGGTAGAGGATTTGAACTTAGCAGTTCCAAGCTTCTCGCTATTATATCTTCATAGTGAGCCCTCGATGCAAGTGTTGCAAGAATTTTCGCTGCCCTACTTTTTGCCCATTGATTATCAGAAATCAGGATGGTGAATAAATCGGGTATCAGTGGGAGTATTATTTTGAGTTCGGAGCAGTTCAGATGGGACGAAACTTCATATAAAGCCCACAAAACATCCATTCTTTCCTCAAGCTTTTCGCTTTTTAACATCTGGGAGATCTCATTAATTACTTCAGGATTTGATTTGAGAAGATTTAATAATGCTTGGGTGTCTTCATCTTCGATGATTTTGGAAAGGGGCACATTGACTTTAAACTCAACCGTTGTCTCTGGGGTCTTTTTGGGAGATCTCAGCTCATTAAGAGCAGGCAACATAACCTTTTCCTGTTTTTTTGGGAAGGGTAAAAGCGGAGCTCCCGAAATAAACCTGGAACTGAACTCTGTTCCAATTTTCGAACTCGTACTTAAGCTTTCGTGAAGCCATTCGATGATATACTTATCTTTTATGGCAATAGCGAGGTCTATAGCTTCATATACCAGACCATCCAGAAGTAGTTTGGATATCTTCTTCTTTGCAGCTTCTGGATTCGATCTGTAATAATTGTATATTGCGTTCTCAATTATTTCGAGGGTTTCTCGGGCTTTTATGCGTATTGTGAAATCCTCACTTTGCATCGATAGGTTTTTAACTTTGGTAAGTACAATTGACATTTCTCCTATGATTTCCTCGTTTATAGGGAGTTTAAGAGCATCCTGTATTGTATTTAGACAGAATTCCACTAAGGGGATGTCATCACTTAAAATCAGATCTGATATTTCACTTAAAAGGAATTTTAGAGACTTAGTATCCCCGGCATATACGAATAGATTGAAGAGAAGCCTCAACCCCATAGCCTTCACTCTTGGATTTTTTGAGTATATGAACCCCACAATTCGTGAGCGAAGATTTGGAGAGGGGTGGAGTATTTTCACATTCTCTATTAGCTCCGCTATTTCTAAGAGTGTGAGCTCATGGTGAGATTTTTTTATTAATGGCACGATAGCATCTAAGATTTTTGATAGTTCTTTTTCTCTCAGTGGGAATGTCTTTATTAACTGAGTTAATGCCTGAGCAGCTTTTAATGAAACATCTTCATCTCTATTCTGGAGGGTATTTATTATTTCCTCTAAGCCATGTTTCATTATAACGAATTTAGTTTTTTCATCTGCTCGTTTTAAAATCTCATTTATTGCGAGGAGCGATCTGATTTTTGTGACTTTATTCTCATCTCTTAGGAGATTCAATAGAATTAAGAGTACATTGCTATTTTCTAAGGCGAGCTTAACAACATGCATAATTTCCCAGGAGGATATCATTTCTTTAATATCATCTTTTGTGTATTCTTTATCATCAAACATCATTGCCATTGCCAATATTCTATCGAAATTCGAACATATATTCCTTTCGTTTCTTGGCATTGTTAAATCCTTTCAAAGCGGTATATATCCACAGAAATCCTCTCAAGCCTCTTCCTATGAAAGAAAAACTGAGCGGGAATCTCAAATTCTATCGGAATCCTGTGAGTGATTTTGAAACCTTGGTCTCTGGAAAATGCTTCTATAAATCCTCTAACTTCTGGTTTTGCCAAATGAAGTGAATACACAACGCCACTGATTTCAAAGGCCTTAACGAGGAAAGGTCTATCGGCATGGGGATTTTGAGAGCCAAAGGGGGGATTCATGACGACTGTATCTACCTCTCTGTCAAACTTCAAAATGCTGGAGTTTATGAGCTCGATGCATCCTTCAAGCTTAAGTGTTTTGATGTTCTCCTTGGCGACTTCTATGGCATCTCTGTCTATCTCAACTGCATAGACCTTTCTTGCTCCCAAAAGGCACGCACCAATGGCCAGAACTCCGGTTCCTGCACCGAAATCGGCCACAATCTGTCCCTTGATATCGCCGAAAGAATGAGCTAACCATAGTAGCTCTGCCGCAACATTTCCAGGCGTTTTGTATTGTTCAAGCTCTATCTTTGGATACTTAAAACCCCTAAGTTTCGAAAGGGTTATGGCCAGATGCTTCTTTTTCATTTCCCTGCCCTCGCCTGTTTAAGTATCTCCTTAAGGGTCATGTTGAACTCAAAGCCTTTAATATGATACATCGTTCCGACAGTTGTAAAAACAAACATGACGACTATCAATCCAACCAGAAAGCCCATTTCGGCTGTTAATGCGACTGTTATAAGCTCGCCAGGCTGGAGTTTTAATATAAGAAGCATAGCTATAAGAAGAATGAAGCCCAGAAGCATGCTCACTTTTAGTGAGATTACAGTGTTTATTGACGAAATTGCAAGGAGAAGAATTCTACTGGCATGCCTGTAGGTGAAAACCTCTATACCTGTTTTGAGGAAGGTATAGTATGCTGCAATTATGAGTATCCATGCTGAGATCTCCATATAATTCATGGTCGGAGGTTATATAAGGAAGCTATAAACTTTTAGGAAGCTTGAGGCATGCTATTGGGCGAACTGAGGGGTGCTTTCCAAATAGTATTCTCTTATTAAAATTATTTCTTGAGGCTTATCCCCAGAGGTTCTTCCTTTTCTCTTTTTCTTCCATAAATCTCGTCAAATTCGTAATCATCTTTTAGTCCCAATAGGAGTTGGACCTCTGGCGGTGTTAGTACGGGTTTTCTCCAGTTCTCATAATCATCTATGGGGACTCGTGGGCATGCAACTACGACATATGCATCGAAATCGAAGCCCTCCAGAGAGGGGTAGCTGATGTAGTTCATTGCGATAAGTGTGGCTTCACGCTCGTGCTCCATTAAGAGCCTCACAATCCTTCTGGCCTCTGCAAGTCTAAGTTGCCCTTTCTTTGTGCTTACTATAACCCCAAACTTTCTGGCATCATAGGCTTTAGCTATTTGTGCCCAGCGTTTCCTTATGAGCCGTTCTACCTCTTGATTCATCCATGTAGCATCTCCACTGTAGGGATTTACTGCGAGGGTGGGCTTTTTCGTTGCTAATGCAACGCCAATGGGATGGAAATAGCCTGCACCAATGAAAAGAATGCCCTCTGCATCTACATTTGCTGATGTGAAGTTACATCCAAGGATCTGCCCACTGAAGGATGTCCTTCCATCCCCTTCTCCAATTAGCACTGTAAATCCCTGCTTTTGAAGGAATTTTTTCGCGCGCTCAAGCTGGGGTATGTGCTGAACGGTTGTTACGAGGCCGATTCTCCGTCCCAGCTTTTTGATTTCATCGAGATTCCTCTCAATAGCAGGTATCACATCAACCCTTGCAAAAGCAGGTACAAAAATGGTTGGGACCTCAAGATGTAGTTCCATGTAAGAGTGTCCTAAATGAATCAATGCATCACATCCGAGCATTTTAGCTTCTCTATCTGCCGGATCACAGGCACCGTAGTTTATATCGCCACTTATTATGACTTCAATGCCGTTCCTCTCAAGAAAATCTGCCAGCTCCTGCGCTTCTCTCTTTAAACCTTCTGGAGTTTGGATGAGTACTCTCTCAGCCTTGAGCTCTTGCAGTTCCCTCAGTATCCCGCTCATTGGGATCTCATGCATGCTGTGCATGGAATCACCACAGTGTGTAGGTGGGAAGCGTTTAAATGTTCATCGGGTGAATGTTTGGGAGATTGTTTGCTTCTGTTATATCCATGCATCATCAGAAAACTTTAAATACTTTGGATATTAATGATACCTCGAAGTCCGATGTATTGGGGGTGTTGAGGATGGAGGATATACTGGTTGTTACAACTGAAAACATACCGGGATATAAAGTTGTGGAAGTTAAGGGAATTGCGAGAGGTGGTGTTGTTAGGGCAACTCACTTGGGCAGGGATATTATAGCAGGCTTTAGAAATCTCGTAGGAGGAGAAGTCAAGGAATACACTCAAATGATGGCTGAAGCGAGAGAGATTGCCCTGCAGAGGATGATACAGCATGCGAGAGAACTTGGTGCAAATGCTGTTATCGGAATGAGATTTATGACATCCAATGTTGGGCAGAGAATGGCGGAAGTTTATGCATTTGGAACCGCTGTCGTTGTGGAACCTGAGTGAATTTTAGATAAGCTAAGCATTCATCTCGGGGGTACAACTTATGAAACATCTCCTGTTTTTATTTACACTTCTGCTATTCATTACCCTCCCATTTGTTCATCTTATATCTGCTCAGACTCCTACCTCCAGTGCTTTTATAAAATCAATGGAAAGTGGGGAATATTCATATCTTCGGTCATATCTGACTCCTCAAATGCAATCCGCGTTTCCAGAATCCAAATTTATCGAGCTCAGAAAGTCTTTGATTGAAAAGTACGGTAAGTTCATCAATGCCAGCTATTCTGGTTCTGAGGGTAATGTTGAATATGTTAAGGTGGATTTTGAAAGAGCTTCAATAATTTTTAAACTTGTAATTGAAAATCAGAAAATAGCTGGTTTGTGGATTGTAAAAGTCTCTCGGGCTCATGAAGAGTCCGGTTTAACACCTCAGGAGGCCATGATGGAGGCTATTGTTACGGGTAATTATTCTATTGCTGAGGAGTACTTCAGTCCTCTCATGAGAAGGGTGTTTACGCAGGCACTCTTTGAAAAAACTCGAAACATGATAATACGGTACAACGGAGAAATTCAAGGATACTCTTTTGAAAAGAAAGTTGGCGATGTTTACTACTATAAACTACTCTGCAAGAAGAGGGATATCACGGTAACTGTTACAGTCAAGGATGGCATGATAGAAGGCTTCCACATGAATCTTTCTTTTGCTCTCTCATTTCAGGCACTCTACCCATTTTTCGGTGTGTTGCTGGCCCTTATTCTCTTGGGAGCGTATTTCAGAAAAATAAAAGTTGCTGAGATACTTTTGGGCATTTTTATATTCATCGTGGCCATAGGTGTCCAAACCCCACTTCAGAATATTCCGCGGATTATAGGGGCGGGAAACCTGGCGTTTATTGTATTGTGGACTGGATTAATAGCCGCTGTTGTGCAAGAATCCTTTAAGTACTATATTTCCCGGAATAGAAGCTTGAAAGGTGCTCTTTATATTGGAGCGGGATTTGGGTTTGTTGAAGGATTGCTGGCTGTTGGAATAATAGCGGTTTTTGGTGGTTCAGCATCCCCAATAGCCTTTCTTGAGAGATTCATTGTGCTCTTTTTCCATGCATCGACGACTCTGCTTTTTGCATATTCATACAGAGAAGGATGGGGAATAAGAGCCTTTGGGGTAATAACCTTGATACACTGGATAATGGACAGCCTTACAGCGTATTGGAACATTCACCCCTCCATAGGCCTTTTGGCCACAATTTACATAATAACCGCTTTGACTTCAGCAGTTATACTGCTTACACTCGCAAAGAAAGCTAAGAATGAGGTGGAGGAAGCGAAGGTTGTTTGGTGATACCAAGAAAAGGGCTTTAAAAAAGCTCATCAAGGATTTGCGTTCGGGCCTCTATTCCTATCTGGTTCTTTCTCTTTTAGAGCAAAAAGGAGAGATGCACGGATATGTGATAAGGAAGGAGCTTGAAATTCTCAGTAATGGGAGACTTGTTCCAAGTGAGGGAACACTCTACGACCTCCTCAAGAGCCTGAAGAAGTACGGGCTCGTTGAGGACTTCTGGGCCGAGGTCGGCGGAAGGCCAAGGAAGTATTACAGACTTACGGATCTTGGAAAGGAAGTTCTGCTTGAATTAAGAAATGAAATAAAGGAAATTAGGTTCACCCTTGAAAAGATGGAGGGATTCGGATGGAAGAGGTAGAGCTGTTTATCATTGTAACATTCTTTACAGCCGGTCTCTTGACCTTTGCCTTCAGAAACAAAAGGCAGTACTTCATAGGCTTCAGAACAGGCTATACTTATCAGTCCGAGGATGCATGGAGGAAGGCAAATACCTTTGCTGGGATATTCATGATGGTGTTGTCGCTCTGTCTCCTTGTTCTGGGGATTTTGGGAGTCTCTTTGAGCATGTTCATCTCTGTTATGATATTCGGTGTTCTCCTGCTCCTTTTCCTTGGCACTTTAATTGCAGAGAAATCATATGAGATTGAAGACCTTTCGAAGAATGCTCCTGAAAGACCAACTGAGCTCATAAATGTCAATATCAAACCATACATACTCGCTCAGCTCTCAGCAGTTGTTTTCTATCTTGCATTAGCGGTTCTTTTCTGGGACAGGCTGCCCGGGAGGATAGCCATACACTTCAACGCGAGCGGAGAACCTGATAATTTTGCATCTAAAGGTGTGGGTATAGTTATCTTCCCACTAACGGCGCAAACCCTTCCACTCATGATGACATTTCTCCTCAGGCAGCCAGACTTTGCACCGCAGCTTAAGTTCAGCAGGAGGGGGTGGAGAGCTTTTGCAGAGCTGATGACACTCCTTGGGGTAGGAATAGCGACTATAACATCAATGGTACTCATCTACAATGCAGATCTGATTCCAAGCAGCTGGATAACTTACGGTGTTTTTATATTCCTCGCTGTAATCTTCTTTGGGATATATCGGTTGCTCTCGGTGAGGTGATACGATGGAGCCCTATCAGCTCTTTAGGTTCCTCTACGGCCTCTTCCTTGGCGGCCTGCTCGTTTTTGCAGGCCTGCTCACATATCACCACAGAAACGAACCAAACTATGTCATCGGCTTCCGCATCGGCTACACCTTCCTCTCGCAGGAAGCCTGGAGGAAGGCCAACGCCTTCGGCGGGATAGCCCTAACCCTTCTTGGGGTCGTGATAATAGTCCTAAGCCCGTTTCTAAGCACTACCTGGCTGATAGTCGTTCTTCTCCTTGGAATCGCGGTAATCTTGGGAGTTGCCTATCTGCTCGCGAAGGAAGCCTACGAGAAGGAAGAGCTCAGCAAAGACGCCTCAGAAAAGCCTGAAAAGGTTATAGAACCGCCCGATATAAGAAAGTACCTTTACGCCCAGATAATCATGATAACAGCTTATCTCCCCCTTCTTGGTAAAGCTTCCCGGGAACTGCTCCTGATAATGTTATTCATGCTCTTCATGACGTTTTTCTCAGGAAAACCGCTCATCCTCCAGATTTCACCGCGTTTCACAGATAAGCTGGCCAAGGCCAGCGCTGAGTTCATGACATTTCTGACGTTCCTCTGCTTTATGTCTGGAGTGCTAACCTTTTTTGGAGCCGGAACAGGGGTTGGGGTTCTCTTTGCCCTGATATCAATTCCCCTTATGTTCATTGAAATGTTCCGCTTCCTGCTGAAGGCTGGGGAGGAAGTATATGAGTGAAGGTTGAGTTGGAAGGTTAGAGGAAAAAGATGGAGGAGAAAGGAGAAAAATAAAGAACAATCAGGCTTTTACGTTTTTCTCTGGGACTTTTACGTTCTTTTTAATGTTGAAGTCAAATATGTGTATTTCATCGTAGACTTTTCCGACCTCAATGACCTTATTCCCATTCAGCATCATGGTGAGCTTAAACTCGTACATTGTTCTCTCGCTTATTAGCCTTCCATTTTTGAATCTAAGCTCAAGAATTCCATTCCAAACACTTACATTAGTGCCTTTCAGTGGTGAGAACATTGCCATCATGTTTTTGAGATCCTCAGTGCTTATGGGATAATACAGGAACTGGGTGCCATTAATGAATTCAGTTCTGTTAGGCTTTTCTGTCAAATAAAGTACAGCAAAGCTCACGGGATTATAGTTCCACGTAAGGTTGGCTATGGTTGCATTATCTATCTCCCGAGTTATGCCATTTGTTGCAATGTATATTGTATCTCCTACAACCACCTGATGACTTATGGAACTTCCTCCGTTTGGATAAACATGTGTTGTGCCATTTACTTCAGCTATCTTGTTTTCGAGATCGACATAGGCTTTTCGTTTGATCTCAAATGTTATGTTCTGCCTCTGCACTACCGTGTTGTTGACTTCGAGTTTGAGTTGAATGCTCATTGTAGTGTTGTCAGTGAATGTGAAGTATTTAATGGTCCTTGTCCGTTGGAGGAGTTCTTTCTGTGTGTATTTTTTTGGTGGAGGGCTGGTTGTAGTCGTGCTGCTGGAACTCGAAGTGCTGGTTGTTGTAGAACTTATGGTGCTTGTTGTGGATGTGGGTTGTGTCATTGAAGTTGAAGTGGGCGTCGAGGTTGAAGTCTTGCCTCCGATGCATCCAGCGGTTATGCTTATCAGGAGTATTCCAACAAGCAAAATTCCAATTTTTTTCATGCACTTACCCCCATCAACTTCTGAAATCCTATGACATTTGATAATATTTTCATGCCTTCATTCTCTGAAGGTTTTATTTTTTACTTCTACTTAAATTTTTTGCCATTCTGGGCTTTGTTGCATGTTTAAGCAGTTAATAATAAAATTCGGAATCTTCAAAGGGTGTTTTAATCTCCGTTTTTGGAATATAGTGAAAGTAAGCGATTTTTACTTACATTTCTATCTTTGTATTTGCAACATACCCTCCTGAGTTGTGTAGAATCAAATCGATGTTAATATTTAAAAACTCCTGATAATCTTAAGTAACTGTGGAGGTAATACTGTGTCTCTGGAGGATCTCTACCGTTATCTGAGATGGCGAATGGAGCCGGAGGATGAGAGAGCACAACTGAGGTTTCAGCGAATTTCAGAGCTTTTTAAATCTCTGGAAGGTGTGCCGGAAAACGGAAAAATCCTTGATCTCTGTGCTGGAACCGGGATAGCTGGAGTTGCAGCTGCAAAGGCAACAAATGCAGAGCTTTTAACAGTTCTGGATGCCCGAAAAGAGGACCTTGAAAAAGCTAAAAGATGGCTGGAGATAGCGGGCATAAATCCCGAGCTGAGGACTGTTGTGGGGGATGTAAGGGAAGCTTCAAAACTCGTCGGGGAGCATGATATTGCCATCCTATGGGGACTCACGATGCCTCACTTTGATCCATTTGATGCCGTCAAGATATTTGCCAACATAGCTCTAAGCCTGAGCAGAGAGGGGGCTTTCGTCATAGAAGAAACAGACAGAGTCTATGGAATTTTCTATAAGATAGGCTATAAAGATTTTCTCGTCGAGTCAAAAACGGAAGAATATACCCTAATCTCAGTCCATGGGGGATATAACTTAAAGAGAGGTACCTTTAAGAGAGCCTACTACAAACTACCGGGCTTTGAAAAGATTACAGAGGAGGAGCACAGACTCTGGGATCTCGCATCGCAGCTGGCTATAGGAAGCATTTTCTTCGGAGAATGGAGGCTGATAACTCCAGCAGAGCATGGAATTGCCACAGTCTCTTATGTGCTTTGTTTCAGAAAACCAAGAAAAAATATTGCGGAGGAAGTCCTCAGAGGAAGTAAAATTTCGGCTGTCTGTCCTTGAAGATATCATTTAACTCGTTTATCTTTTTATTTCTCGCATCTTCGAGGTTTATCTCGACCACACCAACTTCCTCCTTATCCTCACTCCCCATCGTCAAAACCTCTGCTTTTGGAGATGCTATCGTGCTCTTCCCGATGAACCTCAGACCTCTTTCCTCACCTATCCTGTTTGCTGTGATTGAAAAAACACGGTTTTCCAGAGCCCTTATTGGCATTGCTTTCGGTGCGTAGGGCATGACGAGGTTGGATGGATGAGCTATTATATCCGCTCCCTTCAGTGCCAGCGTTCTCATGGCCTCTGGGAAGAACCAGTCAAAGCATATCATGACACCAATCTTAGCGACGCCAATGTTGAAAACATGGAAGCCCAAATTACCGGGCTCAAAGAATAGCTTTTCTCTGTAGAATAGGTGAATCTTGCGGTATTTACCGATGTAACCCCATCCAATAGGCCCGACTACTACCGCTGAATTGTAGAGCCTTCCCTTTTCATCTTTTTCAGCAGTTCCAGCCACGATGAAAACTTCATGTTCTTTCGCCTGTTCCATAAGGAATTCAGTTGTCTCACCATCGGGAATTTGCATTGCAACACTCTCAATCTCATCCTTACTCTCAAAATTATAGCCTGTATCAAAGAGCTCGGGTAAAACAATCAGTTTAGCACCTTTTTCCGCTGCTTCTCTGATAAACCCCCCCGCTCTGCTCAGGTTTCTGTTCACTTCCAGAAACTTTGGCTCCATCTGGACATACGCAACTTTCATGGCACTCACCAGTTTTTCTACGTATGCTTTATTTATTTTCTTTTGTGCTATTGTGTTATGTATGGATATTGAATGGAGGCAGATATTTCAACGGTTTTTTTGGTCCATTTTCAGATTATAATCTTTCTCCTTTATGCTGCGATATCATCCAAATCGCAATGATGATTTATAGCATGTAAAACCTGCGTATAACAATAAACATACATAGAAACTCCGCAAATATTTCCCTATGGAACCAAGCTGAGAAATGTTGAATTTTTTGAATAAGGGCTTAGCTTAGCCCTTTTTAAGTTTGGGATGTGGAAAAACCTGAGGAGAAAGGTTTAAAAAGGGCGGCATGAAAGCCAACTTGGAACGATTACCGAGGTGATCATCATGAAGAGAAGGCCAAGGAAATGGAAAAAGAAAGGCAGAATGAGGTGGAAATGGATTAAGAAGAGGATTAGGAGGCTCAAAAGGCAGAGAAGAAAGGAGAGAGGACTTATCTGATTCTCTGTACGGGCCTTATGGCCCTTCCATTCTCCTCTCAAAGGTGGTGGATTTGGAATTTGAGATTTTTAAGAAGCTCTCTCTCATGATAAAAACTTCTCTCGGGAAAACCCTTCTCATGGCGGATCCTCATATTGCCTTTGAAGTCTCTCGCGGACTCCGGATTAGAACCCGGCTTGAGGAGCAACTTCTTGATTTTGTAAACTCGGAGGATCCAGATGTGTTTGTAATTCTGGGCGATGTGAAAGAGCCTCTTGGAATGGGATTTCTTACAAAACGTCTATTAATGGGCTTTTTCTCTGGGCTTAGCGATGTTAGAGTTTTAATAGCCAAGGGAAACCACGACGGTAGAATAGAGGAGGTTACTCAGAAGTTCGAGAACATTGAGATTTCTGATTATTTTCTTGTGGATGATAGCCTCTTCATCCATGGTCATCAGAACCTTCCCGAAGTTGAATTTAGGAATGCTTATCTTGGCCATATACATCCTGCGGTAAGTATAAAGTTTGGAAGCACACTTAGAAAGACAAAATGTTTTCTGAGGGTTGATAGATTTTTGATCCTACCCACAATAAATCCCTATATCTCCGGTTTTGACATTAAAACAGGAGTGAAGATGATACCATTCCTGAAGAATGCAAGGAGAGGCGATGCATACCTTCCGGATGGAATCTATTTAGGTGAGATTTCCTTCATATAACTTGCGTAAGGCTTATTAATATATATGAAGATATACATGCATAGGTGTGAAGATATTTATGGGTGATATCATGAGCGAGATATATGAAAAACTTGAGAACTTGCTCCGCTCCTTGGGATTGAAAAAGACAGAGCTGAAGATTTATAGACTGCTCCTTGATAAGAATAAGCCGATGAGAATAACGGAGATCAAGGAGGAGTTGGGTATAAGCGAGAGAAGTGTCAGGGAGCATGTGCTGAGCCTCTACAGGAAAGGACTTCTAAAAAGAGAACTTATCCAGCAAGGCTGGCTTGGTTATGTATATACAGCGACTGCTCCCGCTGAGTTTTTAGAAAAACTGAAGCATAGGATCGTTACAAAGATAAATGAAATTGAGAGGGAATTAAAGGATAGAGATAATCCCTAAAGCATTTAGAATTTTTATAGCTTCTTCCAGTTTTTCTTTATTTATTTTGCCGTATTCTTCCTGAAGTGCTATAAAGGACTCTTCTTCAGGTAGGATTTCTCCAAGCATTATTAGCTCATGGACAAGTATCAGGAAGTCCCTGTCCTTTGCAATCTTTTTGAACTTTTTATATGCCTCCTCATCAAGTTCCCTGATAAAGTGAAGTGATATAATCCCCCGCTTCCTCCATTCCAGCCATGGATTGGCTCTAAAACTATATCCCAACTCAATTCCGAGGAACTCTGAATCCCTTGCAAGTCCCATCATCACGAGCTTTTCTGTAGTTTCTGTTTCTCTTTCAATGCTAACTTCTCCAAGATATTTCATGGCGTAGCCTCTGGCAAAACGCTGGAGCTCCTTTTTTTCTGCTTTTGCCAAAGCTAAGGCAGTTGCTAAAACAGCTTTTCCGATTATCTCCAGACTTACTTTGCTTATTTTTTCTATGCTATCCTCGCTTGAATGGTAGAATCTGTCGGGCCATGTTATGGGCATTACAGCGGGGATTCCAAAGAAGTTGAAGATATCGTGATCACTCCCCATTAGGTATGGATAGCTCTTAACCTTGAGTAGCGGAAGAGGTTCCATACCGAAGCCTTTTTCTCTGGAATTAGCTTCTTTGATGTAATATTCAATGAGCCCCGAAACAGTTGAGAAGTGTGATAGGGGAGTTCTGACAATCATAATGGTTGAACCTCCTCTATCCTCACTCCCTCCAACCATATCAAGGTTTATCACAGTGTAGTATTTGCTCAGATCTGCATACTTCTCTATGAAGGCCTGCGTTCCGAAATGCTCTGGAATCCAGAGGAACGCAAAACCAAAGCGGAAAGACTCATCGTAAAGCCGGTTCAGGATTTTTGCGAGTTCTATGAGCATTGCACTGCCTGAAGCGTTATCATTTGCCCCGGGTTTAGGATGGCAGAGATGGGCGCTGAATAGAATGAAAGGAGGCTTTCCAACTTCTGCGTAGAGAATCGGCAAAATTTGCCTGTCTCTGATCTCTGCTTCAACCTTTATCTTGGCTTTAACACTTTCCCCATCTCTCAGCTTCCTTATTACCTTTTTAGCTGTCTCTTCGCTTATTGTAACCGCGGGAATTTTAGCCCATCTTAAGTCCCTCTTTGTCAGGAAAAGACCGATGTATGGAAGAGCTTTTCCAGTTCCTTCTCTGAATGCTATAAAGCCTACAGCACCACTTTTGTTTGCTTTCTCGTATGCCTCTTTCCATTCTCTGTCAACCAAGGCGATTTTTCCATCAACTCTCTCCCAATCCTTCTCTGAGCCCACGTATATAATCTCAGCCTCTGCTTCTCCCCTTGGAGAATGCGCCATTACGAGAAGGGGACTCACGGCAGTAGTTGTCTTTTTGCCCTCTATCTCAACCTCACCGTGAATTAAGTCCCATGCTATCGGGGATTTCAACGTGATGTAATACCTCTCCCCGTCATAAACTTCCTCCAGAACCTCCGCGTTTATTCCCCATATTCTGAGTTCCTCTTTTATGTACTCAGCTGCTTCGGGAAGTTCTTTTGAGCCCTGAATCCTGTGGAACTTAGAAATTTCTCCTATGTATCCAAGAACATCCTGAGAACTAAAAGCCTCAGCTTCCTTCAGAAAGCGCTTCATAACATCACCGTTAAGAGTAGGAAGAGAAGAATTTAAGCTTAGTCCCTAATGCATGATCCTACGCTAATGAGATTTGGCATAGATGACAAATTTAAGCTCAGCCCCAAGTTACGTGTCTGTTAACAAGGAAGCGCACGACGAATGAGAATCCTATACCAATCAGGTTTGCCACCAGGTAATACACTTCCAGATGCACGAGTAGGATATAGATAACCCACTGAACCAGAGCACCCGTTAGGGCTGCAACATGGAAGTTCAGGAGACGTTTGTATAGCGGTTTAGTTTTAAGGTCTCTGAACGTCCATATGTCATTCCAAGTGAAGTTGTTGAGTATGGCGAGTTCGGTGGCCGGTATATTGGCGCTTATCTTATTCATCCCGAGATTAACAAAGAGCCAGAGAAAAGCTTCATTGACTATAATGCCTGAGAATCCTACTACCATGAATTTGACGAGTCTGTCAAGTTCTCCCTCCCATCTCATAAGCCTGTAAACGTGTTTCAGATAATTGAACATTGTTTTTTTGCCCAGCTTACTTTCGCCTGCATGTCTGAGGCCGAATGTGAAGGGGATCTCCTTAACCTTTTGGTATTTCCCTTTCACAAGAATTTCCATGAGAATTTTAAATCCAATCGGATTGAGAGATATATTTTCGATAACCTCTCTCCTGAGGGCAAAAAAGCCACTCACAGGATCTTTTATACCCCTAATTTTCGGCAGTGCGACGCGACCGATCATAATGGCTCCTCTGGAGATAAGCTTTCTGTACCAGTACCAGTTCTTGACTTTTCCGCCTTTAACGTAGCGGGAGGCTATAGCTATGTGTGCTCCGCTCTCAATAGCCTCTAAAAGCTTAGGAATGATCTCCGGTGGATGCTGCAGGTCGGCATCCATAACGACAAAAACATCTCCTCTGGCTTCTTTGAAACCCCTTATAACCGCTGAGGAAAGCCCTTTTTCCTCAATTCTCCTGATGACTTTGATGGGATATTCCTCGCTTAACTCCAAGGCTTTTTCCCATGTCCGGTCAGGAGAATTGTCATCGATGATTATAATTTCAAAGTCATAATCCTTTAGTGCTCTTCTAATTCTATCAAAAAGCTCTTCTAAATTCTCCCGTTCATTGTATGTTGGTATTATGATTGATACCCTCATGATTCCATGCCTCCAATTGATTTAAAATTCCCCGTAATCTTTATAAGCCTTACAAATGCCTTTAACACCGGGGGGCCGTGGGGTAGCTTGGCCTATCCTTCCGGCTTCGGGAGCCGGGGACCCGAGTTCGAATCTCGGCGGCCCCACCATTAGTGGATGAAGGATAGTATTCTCCAAGTGTATCCCTGCTACGAGCGGAAAGACATCTACAATTCCAAAGATCGGCAAAAACAGGAGCATTGAAAATGCAGGAAGTAATATGCCATATTCCCTTCCAAGTCCCCGGATAAACCAGCATAATGAGGGAAAACTACTTAAATATTTTTGGCTAACCTAACTCGGTGAGCACCTTGGAGATAACAAAGAGGGAGGAGGAATATCTCGAAACGATGTATATGCTACACAAGAATAGGGGAATTATCAGGGTGAAAGACATTGCCAAGCTGATGAAGGTCAAGCCCCCAAGTGTAGTAGATGCACTTAAAAAGCTTAATGAAAAGGGACTCGTTCATTATGAGAAATATGACAGAATTCTCCTAACTGAGAAGGGAAAGAAGATTGCAGAGACAACATACTCCAAGCATATTCTCCTGACTGAGTTCTTCATTGAAATACTCGGAATTCCGCCCGAAATTGCGGAGCAGGACGCCTGTCAGTTTGAACATTATGTCCATGAAATAACTGCTGAGAGGATAAAGGAGTTTGCCAGGTTCATTCAGGAGCAATGCCCATACGTTCTGAAGCAGTTCCTTAAAGAAAAACTTTCAGAGGAAAAAAGAGGAAAAAGGAAAACCAAATGCTAATGAGGATGAGCTATTTAAATTACTCCTCCAAGGTAAGCAAAGTATGCTACAAACACTAATGCAAGAATATACATGAGTGGATGTATTTCTTCCCAGCGACCACTGGCGGCTTTGATTATCGTATAGCTTATGAACCCCATGCCTATTCCATCAGCAATTGAATATGTGTAGGGTATCGTTATTAGAACGAGGAATGCTGGGATTGCTTCAGTGGCATCGGTAAAATCTACTTCTCTGATGGCACTTATCATGTAGTAACCGACTATGACAAGTGCTGGAGCTGTTGCAAATGAGGGGATAGCTCCTGCGAGAGGGGCAATGAAGAGACCTATAGCAAGGAAAAGGAGCCCTGTGACCAAAGCGGTCATTCCTGTTCTTCCACCCTCTTCAATTCCGGCGGCACTCTCGATGTATGTTGTTACCGTTGATGTTCCGAGAACAGCGCCGAAGGTTGTTCCGATGGCATCTGTGAGAAGTATTTTCTCTGCATCCGGAATTTTACCTTCTTTTGTCAGGAAACCTGCTTTTGCACTGAGACCTGTCACAGTTCCAAGGGTGTCAAAGAAATCGACCATGAAGAAAGCAAAGACAACCCCAACAGCTCCGACATTAAGGAGTCCTCTAAGATCCATCTTCATGAATGTGTAACTTATATTCGGGGTGGAGAAGAGCTGGCTCGGCCATGGAGCTGCACCCGTGATCCATCCGAGAATGCTCGTTGTTAGAATCGAAATTAGAAGGGCTCCTTTAATCCCTCTTGAGATGAGAGCTGCGGCAAATAAAAGTCCGAAGAAAAAGAGAATTGCTTGCTTTGTAGCAAGTACGGGGGCATTCAGGCCTGTAAACTGTAACACCCCCTTCTGAACAACAGCTGAGAGCAATCCAACATCATTGAGTCCAATGAAGGTTAAGAACAGTCCAATTCCTGCTCCGACAGCATATTTTTGGCTCAAAGGAATGGCATGAATGATAGCACTTCTTACCCGTGTGATGCTCAGTATGATGAAGATTATACCTTCAACAAAAACTGCGGCTAAGGCCACTCTCCAATTATATCCCATTCCGAGGACAACGCTGTAGGTGAAGTATGCATTGAGTCCCATTCCGGGGGCTAAAGCGAAGGGTTTTTTAGCATAGAGGCCCATTATTATAGTCGTTATTCCCGCAGCAAGTGCTGTAACGGCAACGAGGGAGTCAAAGGCCTCTTTCCCCATAGCATTGCTTAGAATTGCCGGGTTAACAAAGAGAATGTATGCCATTGTCATAAATGTTGTAATGCCCGCTAAAATTTCTGTTTTCATATCGGTACGATACTTATCAAACTCGAAATAGCTCTCAAGCCATCCCATGATCGCACCTCCTGATTGATTTAAAAATGATAAAATTACAAGTTCTTTTAAAATTTTTTAAACATTTGTATGTCTAACAAAATATAGATTCACAGGAGAACAAAGCTCTTAACTTCAATGCCAGTTTTCTTAGGTATTTTTTCTGGGGTAAATGGGAGTTCGTTTAGAAATCTCTCAGCTATTATAACGTGTCCTTCAACCTCAAGTCTAAGCCTTATCCTTCCGGGAAGAAGTTCGTAACCCATTATCTTAGCATCGCTCCCCTCTTTCAGGTGCACACTCTCAGGTCTAAAGAATATCCGTACCTTCCCAGCTTTTTCTGTTTTAAAACATAGACTGCCAAGACATGCTTTTTCTCCATCTGATTGGAGTTCCAGAATGTTGGATAAGCCTAAAAATCTTGCAACGAATTCTGTTCTGGGGTTGTAGTAAAGTTCAAGTGGTTTCCCCACCTGTTCAATAGTTCCAACGTTCATAACCGCTATTCTATCGCTTATGGCCATTGCTTCCTCCTGATCATGGGTGACGTAAATCGTTGTTATTCCGAGCTCACGTTGGATTCTCCTTATTTCCCCCCTCAGCCTCTCTCTGATTTTGGCGTCGAGATTGCTTAGGGGCTCATCGAGAAGGAGAAGCTCTGGTTCAATAACAAGTGCTCTTGCCAGTGCAACACGTTGTTGCTGACCTCCACTAAGCTGTTCTGGATAGCGGTTTTCAAGGCCTTTCAGTCCCACGAGTTCCAACACCTGGTTGACCCTCCTCTCAACTTCATCTTTTGGTGTTTTTCTCATCTCCAGCCCAAATGCAACGTTCTTGAAAACGGTCATGTGGGGAAATAAAGCATAATCCTGAAAAACTATTCCTATATTCCTCCTATACGGGGGGACATCATTAACGACCTTGCCGTTGAAAATTATCTTCCCGCTCTCAGGTTTTTCAAAGCCGGCTATTATTCTCAGGGTTGTTGTCTTGCCGCATCCGCTTGGGCCAAGGAGCGTGAGGAATTCTCTGTCTTTAACTCTCAGGTATTTTATGCTGAGCTTGAAATCTTCCCACTCCTTCATTATTTCCCATAACTCAACCTCTACCATACCTCCTCACCTATCCTCTCGATTATCATAAAGCTGATTCCGGAGATGACCATCAGGATTACCGAAAGGGCTGAGGCAGAACCGAACTGTCTTGAACCGAGGAATCGGTACACTGCTATGGTTATTGTCGTGTATTCTGGGGAATAGAGCATGTATGTAGCTCCAAGCTCGGCTATGCTCATTGCAAATGCAAAAATTGCTCCCACGATTATTCCGCCCAAGGCCAGAGGGAGCTCCACCTTCAGAAAAGCTTTCCACTCGTTAGCTCCCAGACTCACAGCTGCTTCACTCAGATTTGGTTTAATCTTTCTGAGAACTGCCGAGATAGCCCTGAGGACGAAGGGATATGCTATTACGGTATGGGCCAGCACTATTATGAGCCACGTCCTGTAAAGAGGAGTTGTGTGGAAGGCCTTTATATACCCCAGACCAAGAGTGACTGCTGAGGATCCGAGGGGCAGCATCACAAGGGCATCGAAGATGTTCTTTCCCCTGAAGTTCCAGCGATGGAGAGAATACGCAACTATCAGTGCTATAGTCGTTGAGAGAAGTATAGTCCCAAAACCAAAGAGTATGGAGTTTCTGATTGCTGTGAGTGTCGTTGCGCCGAAAATCGGATTGTAGTGCGGCGAAAATACCCTGCGATACCATTCAACGCTGAAATGCCCGTTGTACATCAGAGAGTCATATATGACAGCCAGTAATGGTGAAATGACAAACATGAAGACTATTAGGGAATAAAAGCCGATTAGCAGGCCTTTTATTCCTGCAAGCTCCCTAACTGTCAATTTCTTGGTTTTTCTGAAAATCTTCTGCTCCTCAGCCTTTGAATATTCATCGAGACTTTTGATGTAGAGATACATGAAAATAAAGCTGAGGGCTATTTGGATCACGGCCAATGCAGAGCCGGTCTTAAAGTCAAGGAGAGTCATTATCAGCATGAAGATGTCGACCTCTATGGTTGCATAGTGGTATCCTCCCAGTATAAGGGGTATTGAAAAGCTCAGAAAACAAAAAACAAATGTTAGCATGGCAGAGGCAAATATCGCAGGCATAAGCATCGGTAGCGTGACCTTTCTGAAGAGCGTGAAACCTCTTGCTCCTAAACTCATTGCCATCTCCTCATAATGGGGATTTATGCGCTGCCATAGTGCCGAGACCATCCTTATTACAATCGGAAAGTTATAGAATGCATGGGCAATGAGTATTGCCTTCCAGCTGTAAAGAATTCCCCAGTCTCCAAAGAGCTTGGTGAAAAATCCCTCCTTTCCAAAGAGCAGGAGAAATCCCAGAGCTACCATTATGCTTGGCATCACAAAGGGCACGGTTAAAAAGGCTCTGATAATCTTCTTTCCCGGAAACTCGTATTTAGCAAAGATATAGGCTCCGGGAAGTCCGAGGAAAAGCGTCAGGAGAGTTGAGGCGAGAGCTTGTTCTATGGTGAAGATTATTATGTGTCTGTGATAGCTGTTTAACAGGATTGAGAAGATATATTTGAGTGTAAACCCATTATCCCTGTCCCAAAAGCCTTCATGGATTATGCTGAGTATAGGGATGTAGAAGAACAGGATAAGAAACGTGAGAGGAATTAGGATTATTAGCTTTCTCCACTTCAACTTCATGCTGAAAACTTGGTTTTATGTTTTTATAAGTCTTGACTCATCAACTTGACTCATTAATCTATCATTTGATCAGCTATTTGATCAGTTGGCTTCCTTCCCACCTTAAAGGGCGAGATTCGGCTCAACACCTTGCCAACGACGGGGAGAAGGTTAAGCATTAGATAGAATAGGTTTTATATCTTGATGGTTTATTGCCTTATGAAGGGGGCTGCCTGCCGAGTGAGGTCCAGGTGCGGAAAAATGATGACGGCCCGGAATTCTCGTGAGGCGGGCTTGGCGAATGCCGTTCCCCTATCCTACTAACTTTATTCCGAGTCTTCTAACGAGCTTTTATCTCAGCCAGAGATAGTGATTTGTTGTCGTATTTTTTCTCGTACACTTCTCGTCCAAAATATGCTACGTTTTGACCTTCCTTTTGGAGGGCTCCAGCGGATTAACCCCTCGCCAGTGACAGGGAGGTTTGAGATATTCTCATCAGAACAACCCTTGGAGGGGTTTTTCGAACCCCTCTGGCCGGGTTTTCGGCCAGTTATCTCTCCTCTGAGCGTAAAGACCGCCCAAATTCGGGGTTATCGTTTTTATCGCTTTTTTAAAATGTTAAAGGCGCCAACAAGGTCGGGTGTTAAAGATAAACCTCGTTGCGGGACACTTAAACAAACCACGAATGAAGCGAGCTCTATTATGAGGCTTCCCGTAAACGGAACAGGTCTGAGAAGTTTTAGGGTTACGCTTCTCTTCCTTTTAATTCACGCTCTCATTGGATTTCAGTGTAGTGTTCAACTATCCCATCCGTCACGTGGCCGACAGTTGCCACGAAATAGGAGCGTGACCATAATTCCATCAATTCAGGGAATTCTTGGAGGAGTTTTCTGGCGGTTTTGCCCTTCAAGTGGTTGATTATTTTGGCGGGCGAGAGGTTTGGCTTTGTCCTGAGGAAAACGTGCACGTGGTCGGGCGTCACTTCGAGGGCAATAACTTCACAGCCAATTTCTCCCGCGTATTCTTTGAGCATTTGTTTAAGCCTTTCGGCGACTTCTCCGATGAGAATATCCCTCCGGTATCCAAACGAAGTGATAGGCTAAGTAGTATTTTGCGTGTCTTTGTTCTTGAGAGTGTTGGTGTTTCTGGCTTCAGTGTGAATCTCTTAATGTAATTCCAGCATAAGCGAAAATGTTAAATTTACTGGATTTTATAGCTCTTTTATGCCACTAACACGCAGGGAAGTCATTAGGAAACTCTGGCACATCACTCCGGGCGTTTTGGGTGCTCCTATAATATTATTCACGCCAAAGTGGATTACTTTGATGGTTGTTTGGATCTTGGCGTTAATATATGCACTTCAACATTTTAAATTGAGAAGGGGATGGAGAATAAGGGTCCCAATTGCCGAGATTAGCTATAAACAGATGGCAAGAAAAGATGAATTGGAAGGCAATCACTACTTGGGCAGTTTTCTGTTTTGGATAACCATGGCATTAATCTGCACAATTTTTCCCAAACTTGTAGCTCTCTCAGCTCTGTGGGTTTCCACTGTAGGAGATTGTTTTAATGCCATAGTTGGTCAGCTTATAGGTGGACCGAGAATCCCATGGAACAAAGGAAAAACTGTAATTGGCAGTTTAACAATGTTTATTCTGGCATTTTTAATGCTGATTCTTTCTCATCTTGCAGTTGGAATGGATTATGACGTTGAATTTTTAGGTGTGGTAGCTTTAATCGCGGCTCTGATTGAGAGCTTCCCTATATATTCAGCGTGGGATGAGTTCACAGTTCCTATGGCGACTGCATTAATGTTGTGGTTGTTCCATGGTGGAGAGTTATTGAACCCGGTCTGGTGATCATGTTTTTATTTCTAAGTATCTCTTCTTCATGAGCAGAGCGTCCTCCTCTATATTGGGACTCTCGCTTATGACGACTCCCTTAATGCGGAACTCTTTTAAAACTCGTAGCAGATCTTCCCATCTCATATCACTCTCCTGCAGGTTGAGATGGTTTCTCTCTCCCTTTTCTCCATAGTTTATCCCGCTTATGTGTATGTGCATGTTGTCCAGTGCATCCCTTCCCAGCTGTTCTTCTATATAGCTGAGCATCTCGCGCCACTCTTCACTGGTGTTGCACTTACCCCTGTTCCTGGCATGAGCATGGGCAAAGTCTATGGCGGGCAGAACCATTTCTATTTCTTGACTGAGCTTTACGAGCTCTTTCAGATCTCCAAACTGTGTCGCTTTTCCTGTGAGTTCGGGTCTTATCCAGATTTCTATCCCCCTGTTCTGGAGATGTCTGACAATATCTGCTATTTCATTTTTTATCTTTGCATAAACGCTCTCAGAGGGTTGTTTTAGATAGTAGCCTGCATGGAAAACAACACTCCATCCACCGGCATCGTAGAGCCTTTCAGCACTTTGGATGATTCTTTTTTTACTGGCTTCCACCTTTGCTTTTTCGCTCGCATTGAGGTTTATGTAATAGGGTGCATGAGCAGTAAGGAGAATATCATTTTTCTGAGCGATATATTTTATCTTTTTAGCTAATTCGGGCCTTAAATTAACTCCTCTGACGAATTCAAGCTCCATCGCATCAAGTCCCAGATTTTTCACATGAATTATACCGTCTATTGTAGAGCGTTTGGGGGTGGAGAGGGGAATACCTGCTGTTCCAAAGCGAAGCCTGTCTGGTTTAACCTTCATTCCAATCACCATGATAAAATTAGGCTTTCCTAATTAAAAACCTATCTCCTCTCAATCTTTGTTCCTAAAATCTCCTCAAGCTTTTTAATGCTCTCTTCATACTCTGCCTCAAGTTTTTCAAGTCTTTCTCTGAGCTTTATAATCTGCTCCTCTTTCTCTTGAAGCTTTCTCTTTAGCATTTCAATTTCCTCTTCAAGCTCTTTGCCATCTGAGATTATTTCTTCTCTCTCTTCTCTTCTCTTGCTTAATTGTTTCCTCTTTTCTATGATTTCTTCTGCTTTCTCTTTTAGGTTATCCAGAAGCCATTCCGCTGTTTTCTTATACTTACCTTCAAGCCGTGGATAAATCCTCATGAGGAAGGACAGAAACTCATCAGGATGCTCGATTCCATAATAGCTGTTTTCTATAACCCTGTTAGCAATCTCCTCTCCAGTGCGCATTCTTTTTATCGGTTTTTGAAGTTTGGAAATTTTTGATCTCAGTTCAAGCTCCTTCTTTTTTACTTCTCTCCCAATCCTGTTGATTTCCTTCTCTAACCCTTCAAGATCAGCCTCTTTATAGAATCTCTCCAGTTCATCTTTTCTTCTCTTTATATCAATTTCAATCTCTTTTTTCTCTTCAGTTAGGAGCTCGATTTCCTTGGATATCTCTTCTCTCTCCTTGTCCATATCCTCAAGCTTTATCACTGGCATCTGAGTTTTGTTGATTTTCTCCAAATATTCTTGGTATTCTTCGGACATTCTCTTCAGTATCTTGTTTATGGCGTAGATATCTTTTTCAAAGAGTATGAGGAGGTATTTGCCATGAGAAACGTGTAACTTGGAAAGCTCGGGGAGAAGTTTTCCAAAATCTTCGATGGTTTCAACTTTCTCCAGCATCCGCTTCAGAGTTGAAGCATACATTCTTTTCTCAGCGCTCACAATCTTTTTAATCCTATCATCAACATCCAGGGGAATTTCCTTTTGCTCCAGATTATCTATTTTTTTCAATATTTCCTTTTTGTCCTTATTCAGTTTCTTATTGTATTTTTCTTTAATTTTAGCACGTTCTTTTTTTAATTTTTCAACTTTCTTTTCATACTCCCTCAGTGCTTGTTCCAGTCTCAACTTCCTCCCAACCTTTAACTTTTTCCTTGAGATACATTCCTATGAGGACACTTATAATTAGATCGATAATTCCTATGAGAGCTTTTTTAAACACTTCAAATTCTGAAAGAGCTATTATTGACATTGCATAACGAGTTGTTAAGTCTATCGTAACCCAGAATGCAGGTAGAATTAGGATACCCGAAACATAATACCATAGGTGGTGATCTCTCTTCATGTATGCCTGAATTACCTTTCCAAGTATCATGACCCCTATTCCGATGACGAATGGGGTGTTTATGGCATTTATATACAGTAACACCTGAAGTAAATCTGTACCGGGTAGAAAACCCAGTACTTTCTCCGCTATTGATTCAAGATAGAGGTAAACATTTATAGCACCTGCGACCATGATTAAGAATCCTGCAATAAATGAGACGAGAGGAATGAACTGTTTGGTGACTGTTTCTCTGACGGAAAATTTGAACCTGAAGCCTTTAGTAAAGAAGTACCCTCCGACTAAAAATAAGATTGTCCCGGTTACGGTTGCTGAAATGACATTGACACTCTGAGGATATTTTATTGAAATTAACCGGGCGATTCCATAGAGAAGGAGTATAAGTCCGGGTATCCCAAGAAATACTTTCGCTGCCTCAGGATCACTGAGTATCTCCTTGATGTAGCGGTAAATGATGTAGTACGTGGTCTCTATTCCCTCGCTCTGCTTAACCACAACACGACGTGAGCTTATTATAGGAATGCGAGAGGTTATTATAGGGAAAATCTGTTCATCTTCAGCACCATCCGTAACGGGAATGACTCCCTCGGCCGGGAATTTCTCCAGAACTATATCAAGTTGTCTTGTAAGTTCAAGGTCGCTCTTAACCCCGACATCGTGATGGCCAGTGATGAGTGCAACTTCCACATCATCAAATTCTCCGCTTTCTTTAAGCTCTCCGTAAAGCTTAACGGCAGCATAAACAACATTTGCATCACTATCTTCAGGATCAGCTAAGCTGAGCTTGAGAGCAGCGTCTATGCATGCATCTTTCCCGATGACAGGTGCGCTTATGCCAGCTTTAACTCCAAAATCATCATCCCTGTCAATGGCCAAAATCAATACTTTAATTTTTAACCCTCCCGGGGCTTTTTAAAGATTGATTACTGAGCATTTTATCCCGCCTGTTATCAATCCTTATTATAGTGGAGGTTTGTTTTGCTTTATTTTAGACATAGATTCATAGGCTGCCGTTGTAATTTAGGTCCTTTTTAGTGGCTATTGGAATCAATTGATACTTAACACCCTTTTTCTCTAAAAACTTTACTACCTCCACTGTGTATCTGCTGGAACTCATCTCGCCCATAGGGATTACATCAAGCTCATTTCGACATCAGGCTAATCTTAATTCGGCAATCTTTTAAGCTTTACCATTTCCCCTTCTCATAAATCTCAAAAGGAACTCATGAAGAAGTTTTCAGTGATAGCTCTGGGGATTATCTTTCTAAATGCCCCCTGTCATCATGGCAATAGCATCATCGATTAATTCATCTATGTCTTTATTGGGGCTTTTTGCTTTTAACTTTTTAACAAGTCTGACGATGTTATTAACTGCAGGAAGTGTTCTAAGCTCTTTAGGTATGCTCCCAACGGTGGGTATGGAAGGTTTTACTCCAAGTTTAGTGTGTATTAACCTTTCAATTTCACTGGCATGCAGTTCTGGGAGTAATACAAGTATCGGGAAGTTCATCTCTGCATACTTGGATGAATCCCGAGTTTCAACAATCAGAATGAAATCCACCGGAACCTCGTAGCGTTTACCTTCAAGTTTGAACCTGAAATATCCCCTTCGTTTAATACTCAAAAGTTTTTGTACGAGACCAATTGGAGGTTCATTAAGTATTAAGTATCCCTTGTTTGCTTTTAGGAAGAGCGGAGCGGAGTACATATTTCTTCCAATCTCTCTCAATTCAAAATCAGAGAGATCATCGGAATATGCATCCCAGTATATCACCGGAACCTTAACGATAACGTGATCCCCTAAGTTTGATACTCTTTCATGAAATATACCATCATAAATCAGGATACGATGGTGGTCAAAATCCATGTATGTGGGTATTTTTACATTTCCTTTGATGATGATATTCAAGAATTCCTCAAGATCAACACTGGCTTTGTTTTCTACTAAAACATCCTCTCGAAGTTCAAAGAGCTTAAGCTTTTCGATGTATGGATAACTCTGGACTTCGCTTAAGTCAATTCTTATTGAGCCCTCTCCTAAATCGACTTCCTGCCCTATAGTACTTATCTCCGGGAGTATCGTTTTGCTAACAGCTGTGATTTGGTACAGGACATCTCGACCGGAAGTATATAGCACACCGTTTGAAATAAGCTTTAGACCCAATCTGGCCAAGTTTGCAGAAAGTTCTTTTTCTGTTCTTGTACCTATCATGGCTTTTCCGCTTACATTTTCCTCTCCCTGATCAATAACAACAAAATCTGCTGGATGCAGGCCTCTTCTGAAGAAGAACTCTTCAAGCACTTCCATAGCCTTCTCTTTATTCTCTCCATAAACCTTAATGAATTCGACTGTGCCATCCCGTCTAATTCCAACAAATACTAATGAGTCATACCTTTCCTTTGGAATTTCAACATCTTCCATTATCATCTCCCTCAGAGACTCATAGCCCCAAGCAGATTATTATTATCGATATCTATTATTTTAACCTCTCTTTTCTTGGTATCGAGCAGGGCAACACTTTTTACTCCACTAACATAACCGCAAACTTCTCCCGGATTTATGAGAATTGTCCTACCGCACTCCCTTATTTCATATCTATGCGTGTGGCCCCTTATTAAGATGTCATAGAGATGACTCCGTGCAAGGGCATTGATTACCCTCTCATCAGTTCCGTGGATAACTACTATTTTCATGCCATCAACATTGAGCTCTAAGATTTCATCCTCTATTCCAAGGACATTCTTTAAACCAGCTCGCTCACCATCATTGTTTCCAAAAACCCCTTTCAATGGCGCCTTGAGTTTTGAGAATTCCTTGGCTGTAAATGGAGCAATATAGTCTCCTGCATGGACAACAAGGTCAACCCTGCTTTCATTAAACACTTCAACAGCCTTTCTTATTGCCTGTAAATTGTCATGGGTGTCACTCATGATCCCAATTAGCATTGCACCACCTAAAGGATATTTCTACGTTTAAGTTTATAGGCTTAACTAAAAGTGAGAAAGTTTAAGAGATGAATGAGATACATCCATAGAGATGATGGGCATGTTTATGGGAAGAGCACTCATAGCGGTCAAGATATTGAAACCCTTCAGAGACTGGAAAACTGGGGATAGAATAATAATTGAGGATTGGAAAGCAAAAGAGCTGTGGGAAGCTGGAGTAGTGGAGGTTCTCGATGAAACTGACAAGATTCTTGGGGAGATTGAGAGGGCGATAAGGGAGGAACTGCAGAATGAGCCTCTAATGCCCCTGCCGGCTGGTCTTTATGAAAGGGCTGAGTTTTATATGTATTATCTGGAGAACTATGTCAGAATGAACGCGGGAGAAAGTATTGAAACTATAAACGTTAAGTTAACAAAGCTGGCCAATCTCAAGAAAAAGCTGAGAGATTTGAAGATTATAAGATTTAGAAAGATTCTTGAATCTGTAATGCAGAGGCCTAACAGCCTTGAAATACTCTCTCGCCTCTCACCAGAGGAGAGGAGGGCTTATCTGGAGCTTTCCAGCATAAGGGACGAATGGCTGGGTGAGAGCTGATGGATAGGGAAGAAATGATAGAAAGATATGCTCGCTTCTTCAGGGAATATGTGGACGATGAAGGAAAAGAGGTGTATATAAATAAGCTCAGAGATTTGCTCACCATTACACCGAAGCGATCCCTCCCAATAGACTGGATGCATCTAAACTCCTATGATCCCGAACTTGCAAATGAGCTTATAGAAAACCCTGAAGAGAGTGTCAGTGCTGCTGAAGATGCCATCCAGATAGTTCTCAGAGAACCACCCATATTAAAAAAAGAGGAATTCAAGATTCATGCAAGATTTTTCAATCTTCCCAATACCCTTCTGGTCAAGGAGCTGGCGAGTGAGCATATAAACAGACTCATCCAAGTCGAAGGCATAATCACCCGTGTGAGTGAGGTAAAGCCCTATGTCGCTAAAGCAGTCTTCGTTTGTAAGGACTGTGGAAACGAGATGGTACGTCTTCAGAAGCCGTATCAGAACATTATAAAGCCAACAAAGTGTGACGCCTGTGGCTCAAGAAACATTGAACTCGATGTGGATAAAAGCAGGTTTGTAAACTTCCAGAGCTTTCGCATTCAGGACAGGCCTGAGAGCCTTAAAGGTGGGCAGATGCCTCGTTTTGTGGATGCTATCCTGCTGGATGACCTCGTAGATACAGCACTGCCTGGAGATCGGGTTATTGTAACTGGAATCCTTAGGGTTATTCTTGAGCAGAGGGATAAGCGGCCGATTTTCAAGAAGATTCTTGAGGTCAACCACATAGAGCCTTTAAGCAAAGAAATCGAAGAGCTTGAGATAACTCCTGAAGACGAGCAAAGAATTAGAGAGTTAGCCAAAAGAAAGGATGTTGTTGATGTGATAGTGGATTCTATAGCCCCTGCAATCTGGGGTCACAGAGAGGTTAAGAAAGGCATTGCTCTGGCACTGTTTGGAGGAGTGCAGAAGATTCTGCCTGATGGAACTAAACTGAGAGGGGAAAGTCACGTTTTACTGGTGGGAGATCCGGGAGTGGCTAAGAGTCAAATTCTTCGCTATGTTGCTAACTTGGCACCGAGGGCGATTTACACAAGCGGTAAGAGCTCAAGTGCCGCCGGACTTACTGCTGCGGCAGTGCGCGATGAGTTTACAGGCTCATGGGTTCTGGAGGCAGGTGTTCTTGTGCTGGCAGATGGTGGAATCGCCCTTATAGACGAGTTTGATAAGATGAGCGAGCGTGACAGGAGTGCAATACATGAGGCTCTGGAACAGCAGAGCTACCATCACGACTTTGAGCTTCTCTTAGCAGACGGCAGAAAGGTGAAAATAGGTGAGCTTGTTGATTCACTCATCGAAGGGAACTATGAAAAAGTTATAACTGGGAGAGACACTGAAATCCTGCCTGTTGATGACCTGTATTTGCTCGCCTACGACCTTGAGAAGAAGGAAATCATCAAGGTTAAAGCCAGTAGCGTGAGCAGACATAAAGCTCCAGAGGAATTCATACGCATAAGATTCTCCAATGGTAGGGAGATAGTCGTGACACCAGAACACCCAATTATGGTTTGGGAGGATGGAGTAATCCGCGAGAAACCAGCCGAAAAAATTGAGCCTAAAGATATTGTATTTGGAGTCAGGAACTATCCCGTGAAAATAAATGCAATGCAGAAGAAAGCCTTCAAGGACAGGCGTGAAGCAGAGACTTATCATGACTATCTCTACTCCTGTGGTATTGTGGCGAGGATAAAAAGGATTAATCTGTATTATGTAGTAGAGCCTGTCGAAAGATTCTTTCCTAAGGAACTCATTGGAGAGCTACTCAAAGCTGGAAGGGCTGTTGGTGTCAGATTAAGAGGGACGGAACGCTCAAGATTCTACAGGAGAATTGTAAAAGAGAGACATCTTCTGGAATTTTTAGAGAAAGTCAAAGATAGGATATCCACACTTGAGAAGCTTGCAAAGGAAAGGCCCCAGGACGCTCTTAAGCTGCTTCCAAAAGCTTGGATATACCGCGAGTACGGTATAACTTATGGAGGACTAAAACGCTTGGTTGAGAGTGGAGATGAATTCGGAATGGGCATCATCCAGAGTGCCATAGTAAAGAGAATAACTGAAGCAAGATGGCATCTCATGAACTTCATGGAGTTCTGGAACAGTAATGTGAACTTCTTAATGGTCAAAAAAGTTGAAAAAATGCCGAATGATGGCTGGAAGTGGGTTTATGATGTGACTGTTGAACCCTATCACCTTTTCGTGTCTCACGGTCTCGTTCTCCATAACTCAATAAGCATAGCGAAGGCAGGAATTACAGCCACTTTAAATGCGAGAACAACAGTCATAGCTGCTGCAAATCCAAAGTATGGTCGCTTTAACAGGCATAAACCCCTACCAGAACAGCTGGATTTGCCACCAACGCTGCTCAGCAGATTTGACCTGATATTCCTTCTCCTCGACGAGCCTGATGAAAAGATAGATAGTGAAATCGCCCAGCATATTCTCAAGGTCAGGAAAGGAGAAAGTGAAGTTGTAACTCCTAAGGTGCCTTATGACCTACTCAAAAAGTATATCGCCTATGCAAGGAAAAACATACATCCTGTCCTCACAAAGGAGGCCATGGAGGAACTTGAGAGATACTATGTAAAGATGAGGAGAAGAATTGGAGGAGGAAGCGATACAGAGGGTGTAAAACCAATTCCCATAACAGCGAGACAGCTTGAGGCTTTAATCCGTCTGAGTGAGGCGCATGCGAGGATGAGGCTGAGCGAGATAGTAACGAGACATGACGCCAGAGAGGCCATAAAGATAATGGAAGAGACTCTAAAGAAGATAGCCATCGATGAGGAGGGCATCATGGATATTTCAATCCTTGAGGTTGGAAAGTCCTCACGGAAGATAAACAAGATTGATAGATTGCTTGAAATTATAGAGAAGCTTCAGGATTCGACGGATTATGGAGCACCCGCTGAGGATATCCTTCAGGAGGCCAGTAAAGCAGGCATCAGCAAACAGGAAGCAAGAAAACTAATAGAAGAACTCGTTGCAAACTCAAGAATATATGAGCCGAGAAACGGCTACTACAAGATAGTCGGTTAACACTACAGGTACTACGGAGACTTTATAAACTGAGAATGACTGCTCCTTGGTTAACACCAAAGATTATAAATGCCAATGCATATGGGGACTAAGGAGGTGTTAAGATGGATGAGAAAAAAGTTGACTTTTATGATTACGAGACCTTACTTGATAAAGCGTATGACGAATTACCGGAGAATGTGAAGCACCACACATCCAGATTTGAGGTACCTGCTGCTATAGTCAATATTGAAGGTAACAAGACAATAATCGAAAACTTCAAGGACATAGCTGAGGCTCTGAACAGGGATCCCAGTCATTTACTCAAGTTTATTCTGAGAGAAGTTGCAACTGCAGGAACGCTTGAAGGGAGGAGGGTAGTGCTTCAAGGTCGCTTTACGCCCTATCTCATAGCTAATAAGATGAAAAAATACCTCAAGGAATACGTCATCTGTCCTGTGTGCGGTTCGCCGGATACAAAGATAGTCAAAAAAGGCCGCTTTCACTTTCTTAAATGTGAGGCCTGCGGCGCTGAGACTCCAATAGCCCATCTTTAAAAATCTTCTCTAATGTTCTTTTATATTCCATCTGAACTATTAAAATCATGGAAACCCTTTTAAACTTTACAAACGACAAACTTTCAGGTTCATGTCATGTAAAAGGAGGAGTTCTTATGGGCATGGAGGAGAAGGTTAACGAACTCTATGAAAAGAAAGAAAAGATTCTTCAGATGGGGGGGGAGGCTAGAGTCCAAAAACAGCATGAAAAGGGCAAATTAACAGCTCGGGAAAGACTAGAAAAGCTTCTCGACCCCGGAAGTTTTGTGGAAATAGGCATGTTTGTTAAACACAGGAATACAGAATTTGGTCTCGATAAGATGGAATTGCCGGCAGATGGTGTAATAACTGGCTATGGTACTATTGATGGGAGGCTTGTCTTTGTTTATTCTCAGGATTTCACAGTTATGGGAGGTTCGCTGGGTGAAATGCATGCCGCAAAGATAAAGCGTGTTATGGAGTTGGCTCTGGAAGCAGGAGCTCCTATAATAGGAATAAACGACTCTGGGGGGGCAAGGATTCAGGAAGGTGTGGATTCCCTGAAGGGATATGGTGAGATATTCAAGATGAACACAATTCTTAGTGGGGTTGTTCCCCAGATCACAGCTATAATGGGCCCCTGTGCAGGAGGAGCTGTCTACAGCCCAGCGATAGGCGATTTCATTCTCATGGTTGATAATCCTGCGACATTCATGTTCATTACAGGTCCACAGGTTGTCAAAGCAGTTACCGGTGTAGAGGTATCTCCGGGTCAGTTAGGTGGTGCAATGATTCATGCCCAAAAGAGCGGTCAAGCCCATCTTGTTGGAAAGAGTGATGAAGAGGTTTTGACCCTTATAAGAAAGCTTATCAGCTATCTCCCTTCCAACAATATGGAAAAGCCTCCGAGAATTAAGACAAACGATCTGCCCTTCAGGAAGACAGAAAGCCTCTATAGTATCGTTCCGGACGATCCGAACAAGGGCTATGACATTAGACAGGTCATATATGAGATAGTGGACAGAGATGCAAATGGAAATCCAGATTTCCTTGAGATCCTACCTTACTATGCACCAAATGCTGTCGTTGGTTTTGCCAGGATGAATGGACAGACCGTGGGAATTGTGGCAAACAATCCAAACTATTTTGCCGGTGTTCTCGACATTGACAGCTCGGATAAGATAGCGAGGTTTGTACGCACATGCGATGCCTTTAATGTCCCCATAGTTACATTTGTGGATGTCCCTGGCTACTTGCCGGGAACCCAGCAGGAATACGGCGGAATCATAAGACACGGTGCAAAAGTTCTCTATGCCTATGCGGAGGCAACTGTTCCTCTTGTCACTGTTATTCTCAGAAAAGCGTATGGTGGGGCTTATTTAGCTATGGGTTCGAAGCACCTCGGTGCGGATTTTGTCTTTGCATGGCCTACAGCTGAAATAGCGGTCATGGGGCCGGAGGGAGCAGCAAACATTATCTTCAGGAAGGAGATAGCGAAGGCTGAAAATCCAGAAGAGGTCAGGAAACAAAAGATTCAGGAGTATAGAGATAGATTTGCCAATCCGTATGTTGCCGCAAGCAGGGGTTACATTGACGATGTTATTGATCCAGTAGAAACGAGAGCGAAAGTAATTCTTGCCCTTGAAGCTATGGAAAGCAAGCGTGTTAAACTCCCACCGAAAAAGCATGGCAACATACCTTTGTGAGGTGTGAAAAATGATTTCAATGGCAGCCTTCATGGAGGGCCTTTACATCACCATTTTAGGCGTCACAGTGGTTTTTGGAGTTCTGATAATACTTTCAATAGCCATGTATGCAATTGGGAAGCTGGAAATTAGCCTCGTAGAAAGGGAGAAGAAATTGGTTCCAGCTCCTGTTGAGAAAAAGACTGAAGTTGAAGAGAAGCCAAGATTGGAGCCCAGAAAGGTCGCTGTAATAACAGCTGCCATTCTGGCATATACGGCAGAGAAGGCATCACAACTCAGGCCTTTACCATTCAGAAAAAAACCCTCAGATGCGTGGCGGTTGTATGGTCTCCACAGTCAGATGGAGGAGGTTGAGAACTTCAACTATGAGATAGGAGAGTGGTAAAATGGCAAAGGTTAAGGTCATCGTTGATGGTATTAGTTATGAGGTTGAGGTTGAGGAATTAGGTGCGGGTAAATTCAAGGTCTCATTTGAGGGAGAGAGCTATGAGGTAAAAGCACAGGACTTTGGAGTCCCAATGAGTGCAGCCCCCACTTCTTCGGAATCAGTGTCGATTCCAGCCCCAGCTCCAGCCCCAGTGTCTGTTTCGGTTTCGTCTTCTGTGGTGGTTGGTGGGGGTGTTGTGAGTTCGCCGATGCCTGGGAAGATTTTGAGGATTTTGGTGAGGGAGGGTGATGAGGTAAAGACGGGGCAGGCATTACTAACTTTGGAAGCCATGAAAATGGAGAATGAAATACCAGCACCAAAAGACGGAATAGTGAAAAAAATCCTCGTAAAAGAAGGCGACACCGTCGACACCGGACAACCACTAATAGAAATCGGGTGATGCAGATGACTGGGCTTGAACAGGCTGTCATTGAATTCTTTAAGGGCATGGGATTGCTAAACCTAACACCCGGAAACATTATCATGATAATAGTAGGTTTAACTCTGGTATACCTTGCAGTCAGGTATGGAATGGAACCTCTTCTGCTTCTTCCGATAGGTATAAGTGCTGTCCTCGTTAATATCCCTAACTCCCACCTTGTCAACTGGCCGATGGTTGGTCCAGTCCCTCAGGGAGTTTCTCCCGGACTCTTTGACTTAATTTACAGATATCTCATATCAACGGAGATAGTCCCCCTGCTGATATTCTTTGGACTTGGAGCCATGACAGACTTTGGACCTATGATAGCAGACCCGAAGACAGCTTTACTTGGGGCTGCCGCTCAGATAGGTGTTTTTATTGCAATGCTAACTGCAGTAGTGCTTGGTTTCACCCTTCCTCAGGCTGCCTCAATAGGTATTATAGGCGGTGCTGATGGGCCAACAACAATTTATCTTACGACAAAGCTTGCTCCAGAAATCCTGCCGGCCACAGCTGTATCAGCTTACTCTTATATGAGCCTCGTCCCTCTTATCCAGCCTCCAGTTATAAAGGCTCTCACCACTAAGGAGGAAAGAAAAATCAGAATGGAACAACTCAGGCCGGTTTCAAAGAGGGAAAAGATACTCTTTCCAATAGCAGCGATGATAATCATAGGTCTTCTGGTTCCTTCAGCGGCACCTCTTGTAGGTATGCTCATGATAGGAAATCTCTTCAGAGAAAGTGGTGTTGTTGAGAGATTAAGCAAAGCAGCGAGAGAGGAGCTGATGAACATCGTCACAATATTTCTCGGTCTCGGTGTTGGCTCAACCATGAGGGCAGACTATTTCCTAAAAGTTCAGACACTTGAAATACTGGGTCTGGGTATAATAGCATTTGCAACAGCTACAGCAGGTGGTGTTCTCCTTGGAAAGGTCATGATGAAGCTCAGTGGAGGAAAGATAAATCCGATGATAGGTGCTGCAGGAGTTTCAGCAGTTCCAATGAGCGCAAGAGTCGTGCAAAAGATGGCCAGCGATGAAGACCCAGGAAACTTCATACTAATGCATGCCATGGGACCGAATGTTGCCGGAGTTATTGGAACAGCTGTTGCAGCTGGGGTTTTACTTTCTGCTTTGGGTTGATTTCCCCTTCTTCCCTATTTCTCTATTTCCCTGAAAAGCTTAAATACTATGAGTGCAGTTTAGTTTAGGACGGTGGTGAAAGTGAAGGTTAAGACATTGATGACCCGTGATCCTGTGGTTGTAGAACTTCCTGCAACAAGGAATTATGCACTTGAGGTCTTTAAGAGATATAACGTTAGATCGTTCCCTGTAATAAACAGAAAAACTAAGGAATTAGTCGGGATAATTAGCATAAAAAGCGTTCTCATAAATCCAGATGAGGATCAACTTGCAATGCTTGTTAAGAGAGATGTTCCTGTAGTTAAACCTAATGATGATCTAAAAAAAGCTGTTAGGTCAATGCTTGAGATGGATTACAGGAGAGTAATTGTTGTTGATGAGAATAAACGGGTCGTGGGGATTCTAACTGTTGGAGATATAATACGGCGCTATCTATCTAAAAATGAAAAGATGAAAGATATCACAATAGAACACTACTATCAGAGAAATGTGGGGGTAATATGGAAAGGAACACCTCTGAAAGCGGCTCTGAAAGCTCTGTTACTGTGCAATGCAATGGCAATCCCCGTCATAGATGATGATGGAAATCTGGTGGGAATGGTCGATGAAACAGACCTTCTGAAGGATAGTGAAATCGTCAGGGTCATGAAGAGCACAGCTTTAGCAGCATCAAGTGAGGAGGAATGGATACTCGAGAGCAATCCAACACTCCTATTTGAAAAAGCGGAGCTTCAACTACCTAAAAAGCCTGTGGAGGCTATAATGAATCCTGATCTCATAATAGCGACGCCTCACATGAGTATCTACGAAGTTGCCCAGAAGATGTCAAAATACCATATAGAGCAGCTTCCAGTCATTAAAGGAGAAGGAGATCTCGTAGGAATAGTTAGAGATATGGATCTGATAAAGGTTATAGTGAGTAGAAGATGAAAACCATTTCTCTCTCTTTTATTGGCTTTGGAAACGTCGGAAAGGGAGTTGCTAAGGTTTTAATAGACAAAAGACGACTCTTTAGGGAAAAGTACGGTATCGAATTTAACATTGTCAGCATAAGTGATTCCTCCGCGACTATCTGGGACAGGGATATAGACCTCAGAGAGGCCCTCATAATAAAGGAGAAACTCGGTTCCCTGTCCAGATGGACGAATGATTATGAAATCTTTGATTTTAGCCCGGTTGATGTCGTTAGTGAGATTGACAGCGATATCATTGTAGATGTCACAAATGATCCTGATGCTCATATCTGGCACCTGCAGGCGCTGAAAGAAGAAAAAAACGTCGTAACATCAAACAAACCTCCCTTGGCTTTCCATTATAAAGAATTAATTCGTGAAGCGGAGAGGAGGGGGCTCAGCTATAAATTTGAGGCTACCGTAATGGCTGGAACACCGATAATAGCTCTCCTCCAGGAGTCACTTAAAGGAGACAGTATAGAGAAGATAGAAGGGGTTTTCAATGGGACAACTACCTTCATCCTCAGCGAAATGGAAAGAGGAATAAGCTTTGGAGAGGCACTTAAGAAAGCACAGGAACTTGGTATAGCGGAGAGAGACCCATCGGGAGACATTAACGGTGTGGATGCAGGATATAAAGCCACGATTCTCCACTGCATTGCATTCCATCCAATAACCTTCAGAGAGATAAAAATTAGAGGCATCAGCGAAATAACTGTGGAAGAGCTTTTGAGGAAGGGGCAGACCGTTCGACTCGTGGCAAGAGTGGAGGAGGACAACGTGAGGGTAGAACCTATAGCAATCCCAAAAAGCTCCCCTCTCGCGGTCTATGGAACATCAAATGTTGCCATTATAAAAGGCGACTTGATCGGTGAGATAATCCTGAAAGGGGCAGGTGCAGGTATTAAGGAAACCGCATCTGCAGTTGTTGGTGATATCATCAAGGCTTCTAAAAATTTATAACTGCTCTTGATTTATCCCCAGCCGGTGAGGAAATGGAGCATATAATAGCCCTGCATCAGGTCTATGGGGAGCTTATATTCAGAGGCTTAAAATCCGTTGAAATCAGGAAGGTTAGAGCATTTAACCAAGGAGATACCGTTTTTCTGTATATTGCCAGGGGAAATCCCTACACATTGAAAAGCACCTTGAGAAGGCTGGGATTGAGTGAAGAGCAAACATTGACACAGAGAGGGGCGATAACAGGTGGCTTTGAAGTTGGGGAGGTTATAGAGGCTGACTTGGAAACCCTCTGGGAACTCACAAAAGACAGAAGTGGGTTAATATTTGTTCATGGGGAGGAAAAGGGAAAAGAGTGGCTCTCAGAATATATCGGAGATGTGGGTTATGCCTTTACGATAGAAAGGCCTTTTCTCTTTAGAAAGCCAGTAACAAGGGAGGAAATGAAGAAAAAATACGGAGTTCATGTGGAAGGTATAATCCACCTCTCAAGCAGGAGTAGGAAAGGATGGGTTAAAAATCTAATAGAAGATTTGATAGGCAGGGAGATGATATATCTTTAGCTCTCTTCTGGGTCATAGACTATATACGGTCCTGTGCTCAGTCTTTTGATCTCCTCCTTTGTTAAAAGCCTGCTTTTTACCTTTTCACCTATCAGTGCACTGTTGCCGAAGGGGTCCATTATCTTTACCGTCAGAGGTTTTTTGCCGCCTTTAACATCCTCTATATAAGCCAGCAATTCATCAACTTTTTTGACAGCTTCCTCTTCTCCATCCTGCTTCTTGAAGTTCTTGGTCATTAGAAGAGTTTCTTTGACTCTTTCAAGGACTCCCTCTATGTTTGTTATGAAACCTTCGGCTGCTGGACCGGGCTCTATTTTAACTCCTATTTCCTCAAGCTCTATAGTCCCGCTTTTGCTTCTGACAACACGGGTAAAGAGATCTCTTTCCTCTTCAACTTTTATAGTGTATAATCTTGGTTCTCTCTCCTCAAGTATCATAATATCAGCGTTTCTGTAGCCACATTTCTCGCAGATTATGGTTGATTCCATAATCTTTCCAAAGTATGAAATCTCATGAATATGCTGAAATGCCCTAAGGCTGTTCTTGGCGCCACAAATTGGACAGTCTCCAAGGGAAACCTCCTGGATATCCCCCATGTTCTCACCCAAGAATAGAAAAAATCGATGCTTTATAAACCCATGGTTTGAAAAGCATGCTGTTGAAATGAATTGAGCAGTGCCAGAAAAAGAAAAAGAATCACTTGGCTATTTTGATATCTGCGGGAGTTACAAGTAGTTTAACTTCATATTTGCATATCTTAGCAGCTTGCCCGCCCAGGGCATTAACCATTCCTTTTATCTGTTCGGCAACTTTTTCAAGAACCTCTTGTTTAGCTTCGAGAGGGGTTAGATCAACTATAACGATATTGCCATTTTGGAGTTCCTCTGAAATCTTCTCTAAATCAGAATAACTTGTTACAACAATTTTTCTGACGTATCTTATTTCAGGTTTTATAATCTCTTTAGCAAGGACATCCTCTTCCAGCGGAATCACATCAACATCGCTCCTGCTCCCTTGAACCTCTTTTTTAATTGGAGCGAGAGGTTTTTTTCTTGGTTTTTCTTTCTTTGTTATGCTATCAAACAGTCCCATTTCATTCCCCCCAGATTAATCATAATGCTGAATTATTTTGGACATTTGTGTTTATATTTCTTTCTGAATTTTGAATTTCTGGTTCTCAGATAATTATGGAGTCTCTGAAAAATACCCTAAACCTCCTCTTTTCTTGGCCGGCTTAGAGGGAGTTGAGGTTCATTAAAGCTCCCGTCTAAACTGGCTTTATGTTGAAGGCTATCATAAAGAAAAATGTAAAAACGTTAGCTCTCCACGGAACTGAGAAGGATTGTCCGGATTTCTTTAGCTTTTTTCAATGCCATGTCAACAGCATACATAACTTCCTCAAGTTTGAAACTTCCACCTTCACTTTTCTGCACTGCTGAGATGTGACCATTTTCGTCGGTGGTTATCGTTATTTTGCCTTCCATTACATGCTCTTCTTCGAGATTAGGATCGACGAGCATTATGTTTCCTATCTTTGCAAATGTCACGGGAATGGGTACTCTCCTTACGGGAAGCGGTTCGTATTCATCTAAAACCTGAACCTCACCACTTTCCTCATCATATTGAACTTTCGGGATTTTTGTGCTCATCAAAGCGGCTATTGCACCAATTCCAGCAGCGTCAACCAGATTTCCATCATGATCCAAAACATGAACGTCTATGAATATAACTCTAACGAGTTTTCCGGGGACTATCACAAGTTTCTCAAGTTCTATAGCCTGACTTTCCCTGATTCCCCTATCTACAACACGGGCAAGTTCGATGGCATTTTCATCAGGAGGGCCCGGTTCAAACGTTGGTGATGCTAAGGGAACAAGTTCAATGTTGGTTGTCATGACACCTTTTTCTGGCAAATCTGGAAAAGGCTCGCCCATATCAACCTTGATTCCAACGAGAACTTGAGTATTCCCAAGTTTAACCCATGCAGAACCCTCAGCTTTTTCGATAACATTAGTCTTTATTTCAATTCCTCTGTAATCTTCGAGACCCCTACCATCAATTCTCTTACCTTCTTTAAGGAGTTCGATGATGTGATCTTTCATTATTGACGCCATAACTTCCATTTTCATTCACCTACCTCTTGGGCTATTTTGAGATATTTATCCCGGAGGGCTTCTCTCTGTTTTTGATAGACTGCTTTAGCACCCTTTATGGCAAGTTTGACAGCTTCATTGAATTCCTCCTTTGTCAGATATCCATCCATCTGAAGAAGTGTAATGTCATTTTTGAGGGGCATTATCGCAACTGGAACATCAGCCTCGCCGTAATTATCTTCTTCCTTATTGAGATCGAGAACTATCTCCCCCTCTATCTTTCCAGCAGCACATGCTGCTACCAAGTCTTTCATTGGAATTCCAGCATCAGCTAAGGCTAATGATGCGGCAGTAATACCAGCAACTCTGGTTCCAGCATCCGCCTGAAGAACTTCAATGAAAACATCTATTGCTGTTCTCGGAAAAAGCTGAAGGATAACAGCCGGTTCAAGTGCTCCTCTGATAACTTTGCTGATTTCCACACTTCTCCTGTCAGGACCGGGTTTTTTTCTCTCCTCAACACTGAAGGGAGCCATATTATATCTTACACGGAGTATGGCTCTATCCGGTCTCTGAAGGTGCTTTGGGTGGATTTCTCTTGGGCCGTATATAGCGGCTAAAATTTTATTTTTCCCCCATTCAACATAAGCAGAACCATCAGCATTTTTTAATACTCCTACTTCCATCCGAATTTTTCTAAGTTCATACTTTTTTCTACCATCTATTCTGTAACCGTTCTCGTCCAGCAAAACAATTTCTTCTGGTTTTCCCATCATTTTCCTCCACCTTCCCCAAGCTTGGGTATCTCCTCAATAATACCCTGTTCCTTCAGATCATTCAGTCTTTCAAGAAGAAAAGCCTTAACTCTGTCAGTTAATCCCTGGGTGTGACTTTCTCTGTTGACTTTAAGGATCGCCTCAATAGCGAGCTTTTCAAGCTCTTCCCGCTTTCCATTTACCCATACCCATCCATTTTGTCCGACTATTATTCTCGTGTTCGTTAGCTTTTTGATCATATTGATCATTGATCCTCCCTTACCGATGAGACGGGGCACTTTTGATGGTGTAATCTCGACTATCTGACCTCCTCTCAGTGGTCCTCCATTGAATGGCATGCCTTTGGTTGTGAGGTCAATCTGATTCACTTCGTTGAATGCTTTCACCTTGGCGTATATTATGTCCCCAATATCAAATATCTTCCTGAGGTCCGTTTTAACGAGATCTATTTTCTCCTCAACAGCATCCTGAACCCTTAGACCGGCCTGATAGGGGGCTCCTATATCTACCGTCCAGTTTGAGAATCTGACGTCAATAATTTTTCCGATTACATTATCTCCAACTTCCGGAATGTAAGGTCCTTCAAGGGGTATTACTCTTATAAAGTCGTTTCTGACTTCAACGAGTCCCACAACTGTTGAGTAAACTCTGTTTCCTTCCTTGAAAGTTCCTCTTCCATTTTTAAAAGGTCCCTGAGCTAAAAGTGTTCCCGGAACCACTAAATCCCTATTTTTTACAAAAACCCTTCTCATAGTCCCTTCCTCTCTATAAGTTTAGTTAAAGCAGAGCCCTTTGTAAGGGCGTTTAGTTTTTCATAAAATTCTTCTTCAACTCCACCCGGAATTTCAATGAGGAATATCCATGAACCATCGTTAGCCCATTCTTCCCTCTTTATACTCCCAAATTTCCTAACCTCACCGTAAGCCCTGCCAACATAATCTCCGGGTATCTTGACCGCTATGACCTTCATCTCTATCTTCAGGGGCAGTAGTCGCCTCAGGCTTTTAATTATCTGAGGAACTTGAGCTTCAGCATCTTTGAAGATGTCAACATGAACCCCTGCTTCCTCCATGGCGCGGAGGATTCTGTCAACAGGGTGAGGATAACCGGTTCTTGGATCAACAGCATGCCTGTGAATTATCGTCGCTATTTGTCTTTTCTTCTCTTCGAGCATCTCTCTCCGTTGTTGTTGGGTGAGTTGTACTTCGCCTTTTCTCAATATTATCTTTGCAACCTCGTAGGGATCACTTGTGCCAAAAATCTTCTCCATTTCATGTTCGCTGGCTTTATCTCCCTTATGAGCATCCTTAAAAATATAGGGAGTGGCGAGAATTTCCTCAATCTCAACTTCTCTGCCCTCTTTGTAGTCTCTGGCAAGATATGGGTCAACGAGTATTTCAAATGTTTCACCATGTGTCTTTAATCGAGCTATCACTGCTTTATCGACGCTGATTGGCATGTCTATCACCTCAGTAATTGCTGTCGAGCTCTGTGTAATCTTCTCCTTTCTCTTCGACTTCTTCTTTCTCCATTTCAGTTAGGGCTTTTTCCAGACAGTTAGCAACTTCTTCACTGCTTATCTTTTTGAATCTCTTATCTTTCATTGTTATTACTGCTACTTCAATGTTCTCTGGAGAGGGCTTTTCCATGGTCTTTGCAAGGGCAAATATGGCGAGTCTAATTGCATCTTCCAAGTTCATTTCGTCCTTATACTTTTCTTCGAAGATCGCCATCGCAGTGTTTCTTCCGCTACCTATTGCAACAGCCTTCCACTCGAAATATGCACCGCTTGGATCTGTTTCAAAAAGTTCGGGCTTATCATTCACACCTGCCATCAAAAGAGCAGCACCAAAAGGTCTAACACCACCGTACTGAGTGTGGGCCTGTTTCAGATCACATATCTTTTTTACTAAGACCGTAAGGGGAACAGGCTCACCGTAAGTTAAACGGTAGATTTGAGCTTCTAAACGTGCTCTATCAACCAGCACCCGTGCGTCTGCTATTATGCCACTCGATGCAGCTGCTATATGGTCATCTATTTGGAAGATTTTTTCATAGCTTTCCGGTTCAATTAAACGACTTGTTACTCTCTTTTCTACAGCCAGAACAACTCCTTCTTTGCACTTAACCCCAACGGCAGTTGCACCCCTCTTAACAGCTTCCCTTGCATATTGAACTTGGAAAAGTCTGCCATCAGGGCTGAAAACCGTTATAGCTCGGTCATAACCTGCTTGCGGTGGTACAAACGCCATTTTACATCACCTCATAAGTTATCGTAATTAACTCTAATTTTTGTACTTCTCCTTTTCCTTATATACCCTCCGTCTGAGGCACTAATTAAGTTTTTCTATCTCTCTCTGAATGTGATGAGTGCCATCCTATGGGAAATCCTTCGGGCCATCTCAAGAGGTAAAAATGCCAGCAGGAAGATTAAAATGGCGATAGCATAAGATGCAACTGGAGAAAAGGGTTTAAATATCATGAGCAGGAATGCCACGAGCATCAGTATTAACCCTATTCTCATGTACTTTATATACTCTCTTTTCATTATCTCTATCTTCTCCTCACTCTCCATCTCATCACCAACATATTTTTATTTTGGGGAGCATTTAAGATTTTGGTGTTCCAAATGCAGTGTCCATTTTGCAATCCCGGGGAAGATGTCCTGCTATATGAAGACTCATTTATCCAAATCCTAATTGACTCGTATCCTGCCTCTAAAGGTCACCTCTTAGTTGTTCCAAGGAGACATGTGGAAAGCTGGAAAGAGCTCGAGAGAGAAGAGAAGATAGCCTTGATAAGAGGCATTGAACTTGCCATGGAGAAGCTTGAGACAGCTTTGAATCCAGATGGATTCAACATTGGTATTAACCTTGGAAAAGCAGCTGGCCAAACTGTTCCGCACATACACATTCACGTCATTCCGCGTTGGGAAGGGGACTGCAATTTTCCTCGTGGAGGCATCAGAAAGGCAGTTCTTAATTTGGAAGATGAAAACTTGAACCTAAAAGAGCGCTGGGCAATGAACAGGCTGGGGGATTGGGA
>Ga0256914_1000129_pt1 | contig 71407 bp, 55 predicted proteins | sample HulkmetaG_FD_191571 | JGI IMG/M metagenome (GOLD analysis project Ga0256914, IMG submission 191571) | Hydrothermal chimney microbial communities from Main Endeavour vent field at the Juan de Fuca Ridge, Pacific Ocean - Hulk | ecosystem: Environmental > Aquatic > Marine > Hydrothermal vents ...
AGGGGGGGATAAACACGGCACGAAGTTCTTTTCGAGCCGTCGGCGTGTCGCCGGGCCGGCAAAGGCCCTTCCGGGCCGGTTCCTCTCGAATTCGCCCCCGGGTTCCTCTTCCGGCCTTCAGAGGGGTAGATCGCCGCCCAACGGCGTGGGAGGATGGCGACATCCCCTTCGACAGCCTTGGGGAAGAACCGGAAGGGACGAGACTGGAGCGATGGTGGGGCCATTCGGAATGTGGACGGTGCTTTTCTTGTTCTTCTCGCCTGTCTCGTGCGGTGCAAAGGCGGTGGTGCACCAATGGGAGGTGTTCGAAGAGGTCTTTCCGAGCGGGAGAGACTGGGCCGATCCGCCCCGGGAGGTCTCCTTGGATGTGGAATTCCGGGGTCCGGGGGACGTGAAGGTGAGGCGTTCGGCATTCTGGGACGGCGGGAGGACCTGGCGGGTTCGGTTCGCTCCGCCCCTTCCCGGATCTTGGTCCTGGCGAACGACTTGCAGGCAGGATCCGGGCTTGGACGGAAGGAGCGGGTCTTTTTCTTGCGTCGAGTACAAGGGAGACAATCCGCTCTACTTGCACGGGCCCATAAGGATCTCCCGGGACGGGTGGCATTTCATCCACGCCGACGGCACTCCCTGGTTCTGGCTGGCCGATACGGTGTGGAACGGCCCTCTCCTGGCGGGAAAGGAGGATTGGAGGCTCTTCCTCGAGGACAGGCGCAGGAAGGGTTTCAGCGCCGTGCAGTTCGTGGCCCTTCCATGGCGTGGGGCCGGGAAAGACGCTTCAGGCCGCAGCGCTTTCGAAGGCCGCCGCAGGATCACCTTGAACCCTGCCTTTTTCCAAAGGATGGATGAAAGGATCCGGGCCGTCGCGGAGGCGGGCCTCGTCCCCGTTCCGGTGATGTTCTGGGCCGTCAAGGGAAAGGGGAGCAACCCAGGCTGCTTTTTGCCGGAAGATCGGCTCGTGCTTTTTGGGAGATACATGGTCGCCCGGTGGGGGGCCTACCCCTGCATCTGGCTTCTCGCCGGTGACGGATACTATGAAGGGAAAAAGGCGGAGAAATGGAAACGGGTGGGGCGGGCGGTTTTCGGGGACCGGCCGGAATCGGTCGTTTCCATGCACCCTTGCGGGCGGAGCTGGGTGGGAGAGGAGTTCCGCCGGGAACCCTGGTTCGACTTCATCGGTTACCAGAGCGGCCACGGCGACGGCGACCCATCCCTCGCCTGGCTCGTCGAGGGCCCGCCGGCCCGTTTCTGGAAGAGGGAGCCCCACTGTCCGGTGGTGAATCTGGAACCGAACTACGAAGGGATCGTGGGATATACGAAAAGGAGTATCATTGGGCCCCGCGAGGTGAGGCGGGCTTGTTACTGGTCTCTGCTGGTCGCACCCCCGGCGGGGGTAACCTATGGGGCCCATGGGGTCTGGTCCTGGCAGGAAAAGGCCGGACCTGTTCGGAATCATCCCTCCTCCGGACCAGCCCTCCCCTGGCGGGAGGCGATGGGCCTGCCCGGTTCGGAACAGATGAAACACCTCGCCCGATTGTTCCGATCCGTGGAGTGGTGGAAACTGCGCCCTGCGAAGGAGCCGGTTCGGGAGACTGCCGAGGAACCGGCTCATGACGGACCGACCCACCTGGTCTACGTCAGGAGGAGGGACGGTTGGGCCGGGTTGTTCCTGGACGGAAGGCTCCGGGCCCAGGGATACGTTCGAGGGAACTTCTCCAACTGGGACGGGGGGATGCCTTTCGTTCTGGCGAACGAGAGGACGGGAAACAGGCCCTGGCGGGGAGTTTTGTACCGGATCGCCGTCTACGCCGAGGCTTTGAGTCCTGAAGATGTGGAGGAGCACTTCCGGAAGGGTAGAAATGGTAGCCTGTCCGGCTCCTTGGCGCTCTACGATTTCAGAGAATCCCAGGGTGTCACGGTCAAGGATACGGCCGGCTCCGGAAGGCCCCTGGACTTGAGGATCACCGATCCTTCGGCTGTAAAACCTGTGCCCGGAGGGGGATTGAGGATCGATAAGGCCGTGTCCATCGTATCGGGTGGGGCGGCATCCAAGATCATCGAGGCCTGCCGGAAGAGCAGTGAGATCTCCCTCGAGGCATGGGTGAAACCTGCAAACATGGAACAGGGCGGCCCGGCTCGGATCGCAACTCTCTCCTTCGATCCGAGAAGACGCAACTTCACATTGGGCCAGGAGGGGAAAGCATGGATCTTCCGCCTTCGCACGACCCGGACCAATGACAACGGGTTGCCCGGCCTCTCCTCACCCGGGGGAGGGGCGTCGATAGGGAAGTCCATCACGGCCGCCGCGGCAAAGGACGGGACCTTTGCGATCGTCTATTTGCCGGTGGGTTGCAGGATCGAGTTGAACAGGAAGTTCGTTCCCGCCGCCAGAAATGCTCTTTGGTACGACCCGAGAACAGGGAAGACCCTGCCGGCCCGCCTGTGCCCCGGGACGGTTCGAACCCTGGAAGCTCCTGACGGACGGGACTGGGTCCTCCTGCTACGGAGGTGAGGAAGGACGGGATCGATGCCTCTTCGGAGGTATTCCTTTTTCCCATCGCCAGGGGGAGACCCGGCCGACAGGGTGGCCTGGAGGAGGTCCTTGGGGAGGGGGGCTCCTGATCGTCCGGAAGGGAGGGCCTGGGGCCTTCGGAAAGCGGGCTCAGGAACGGGAGAGGGCCTCTCTTATGGCCAGGCAGGACCTGAGAAGGGGCTCCAGGCTCTCCAGGGGGAGCATGTTGGGGCCGTCCGAGGGGGCCTGGTCCGGATCCTGGTGGGTCTCCAGGAAGAGGGCGTCCACGCCGACGGCCACGGCGGCCCGGCAAAGGGGAGGAACCATCTCTCTCCTTCCGCCCGTGGCCGATCCGAGCCCGCCCGGGAGCTGGACGGAGTGTGTGCCGTCGAAGACCACCGGCGCGTCCAGGTCGAGAAGCTCGGCGATCCCTGCCATGTCCACGACGAGGCGGTTGTAGCCGAAGGATGTCCCTCTCTCTGTGAGGAGCACGCCTTCCGCACGGGCCTCACGGGCCTTCTCCAGGACGGGTTTCATGTCCCAGGGGGCGAGGAACTGGCCCTTCTTGATGTTCACGGGCCTTCCCGTCCTCGCGGCGGCCAGGATCATGTCGGTCTGCCGGCAAAGGAAGGCCGGAACCTGGAGGAGATCCACGACTTGGGCCGCCCCTTCGGCCTGGGAGGGAAGGTGGAAGTCGGTGGTCACCGGCACCCCGAGGGTATCTTTTACGGCCTGAAGGATTTCCAGGCCCTTCTCCAGGCCGGGCCCCCGCTCCGAGCGGATGGAGGTCCTGTTGGCCTTGTCGAAGGAGCTCTTGTAGACGAAGGGGACGCCCAGCCTCCGGGCGGTCTCCAGGATCCTCTCGGCCGTGAACAGGGCGTGGTCCCTGCTTTCGATCACGCAGGGGCCGGCGATCAGGGCCAGGGGCCTTCCCGGCCCGATCTCCACGGGGCCGACCCGCACGATTCCCGCCCTTCGGGTTTTGTGGTTCGTCACGATTTCCCCCTCTTCTCTCTCTTCGGGACCAGGAAGGGAACCCGTTCTTTCAGCCGTTCCACCGCCAAGGGCGTGAAGCCCGCTTCGTCCCCGTCGATCTGGACGGGAACCTTTTCGCGGGATTCGATCCGGACACGGCTTCGCGCCTTCGCCCGGACCAGGCCCTTCACCCGGGGAAGGACACGGAAGAAACCCGCCAGGCCGTAACGCAGGATCTGGACCCTCGTTGCGGCCGGAAGGGCGATGACGTCCAGGATCCCGTCACCCGGGCGGATGCCCGGGCCCAGATGGAAGAGCCCCCCGAAGGAGGCGATGTTGGTCACCAGGATCCAGCCCCAGGGGCCGCCCGGGAGGGGCGCCCCGTCCAGGTAGACCCGGAGGGAAGGCTCGGGGATCCTCATCCAGGCCTGGAGGGCGGGAATCACGTAGGAGAGCTTGGTGATGTTTCCCTTGCCCCCGGCTTCGATGGCCTTCCTCCGGCGCTGGGCCACGAGGCGGACCACCTGGGCGTCGAAACCGGCGCTCGTGAAGAGGAGGCTCCTCTTGGGCTCCCTGTCGGGCCGGCGGAGTTCCATCACGTCCAGGTGGGTCAAACCTCCTTCCCGGACGAGGCGGGCCGCCCGGCGGGGGTCGCCCGGCAGGTCCAACTCCATGGCCAGGACGTTGCTCGTGCCTGCAGGGAGGGTGGCCAGGGGAGTCTGGAACCTGGTGAGTCCCTGGAGGACCTCCCGGATGGTCCCGTCACCACCAACGACGAAGAGGACCCGGGCCTTCTCCTCCCATTCCCGGGCGATCCTGGTGCCGTCCCCTGCCCGGGCCGTGGGGTGGTGGAGGACGGCCAGGCCCTGTTCCTCCAGGGCCGAACCGAGCTCCCCGGCCAGGCGGGCCGCCTTGCCCGACCCGGCTACCGGGTTGTGAACGATCACTACGGGGGAGTCCTCCATGGGCCATGGATTCTTGGGATGGCCGGGAAGGGATGCAAGGTGAAAGCCCTTCTTGGCAAGGCCCTTCGGAGAGGCGATCCTTGGGGAGGGAGGCGGCGGCCTTGAAGAAAGATGGAACTCTTCTCGTAACGGGAGCCTCGGGCTTCCTCGGCGCCTGGGTGGTCCTGGAGGCCCGGGCCCGGGGCCTCTCCGTCCTGGGTTCTTCCCGGACACCTCTGGAGGGTTTCCCCTGGAGGAGGGCGGACTTGTCCCGGCCGGGCGAAGCAGAGAGGCTCCTGGAAGAGGTCCGGCCGGCGGCGGTGATCCACGCGGCGGCATCGAGCAGGATTCCCGATTGCCGGAAGGACCCCGATCTGGCCCGGCGGATCAACGTGGAGGCCACGGCGGCTCTCGCCGCAGGGGCGGCCCGGCTGGGTGCGGCCTTCCTCTTCGTTTCCACGGACCACGTCTTCGACGGAAAGTCCGCCCCCTACGCCCCCGGCGATCCTCCTTCGCCCCTTTCCGTCTACGGGCGCACCAAGGTTCAAGGGGAAGAGGCGGTCCGGGCGGCCGGAGGGGATTGGCGGGTGGTGCGGGTCTCCCTCCTCTTCGGCCGGTCGGAGGGCCGGGGCAACCTGGGAGCCTCGGAAGGTCTCCTGGCCCTCCTGGACAGGGGGGAGCGTCCCCTCCTGTTCACCGACGAGTTCCGTACCCCCCTGGCCGTGGACGAGGCGGCACGGGGTCTCCTGGATTTGCTCCAGGCTCCCCCGGGGAGGATCCTGCACCTGGCGGGCCCGGAAAGGCTCTCCCGGTACGATTTCGGGGTCCTTGCGGTCCGGGCGGCCGGGAGGGATCCCGCCCTCCTGGAAAGGGGCCTCAGGACGGACAGGGCCGAACACGCCTCCCGGCCGGCCGATCTCTCCCTGGATTGCCGGGAGACCCTGCCCTACCTGGAACGGCCGCCGTCTCCGCCCGGGGTCGCCCTGGCCAGGATATACCGGTGAGCGTAGATCATGGGGCCGGCGGAGATTCCCGCCTCCCTGCCAGGGGAGAGCCCGGGGAGAGCAAGAAAAGGGGCGCCGGTCTCCCGTGAGGCCGGCGCCCCTCGAAGTCTGGAGGAGAGTATTCCTACTTGTTCTCGGTCGAGACGGCCATGATCCCCCCGTCCCGGGATGCGGTCCTGCTCCGGGGGGGGCGGGCCGCCACTACGGCCTCCTTCCGGGAGGCCTTCTCCTGGAGGAAGGCCTTCACCACCTGGGTGAGCCACCCCTTCTTGTAGCCGTAGAGGCCGGGGCGCTTCTCGAAGGGAAGGCGCCATTTGCGCTTGGCCAGGGTGCCCGTGGGGAGCTTCACGTTGAAGGTGAAGGCCACGGCCTTCTTGCCGCGGCGAAGGTGCATCGGGGCATGGAACTGGAGGAGGTCCTTGTCCTTGAAGACCCGCATCTCGGCCCGGAACCTGGGGGAAGTGCTGGCCAGGTTGCCCTGGACCTTGACCGGCTCGCCCGTCCACTCCCCGGTTTCGGCGTTCCGGAAGATGTAGAGCCTTTCCATGGCGGGAACCTTGAGCTTGCCCAACTGGACGTAGTTGGGGTCGGGCTTCTCCGTGTCCATCTTGCCCTTCTTCTTCTTGGATTCCTGGAGCCACTTGGAGATCGCTTCCTCGACCTTGGGCGAGATTCCCCGGTCGCGGTAGTAGACCAGGAAGAGGCCGGGCTTCAGCTTGGGTTCCTGCAGGCTTTCCGTCGTGTACAGAATCCCCAGGGGGACGGGGTCCTCCTTGGACTTGCGTCGGATTTCCCTGTCGGAGGCGAAGTTGGGGTTCAAGGAGATGGGGGAGAATCCAATGGAGTGATATCCTGCTACGGCTTTCTTGGCGGCCAGGTCGTAGGACTCCATGCCCAGGTAGTTGGTGGTCTCTTCCGATTCCAGGTCCAGGGTGGCGCCCTGGAGGAGGGCCTGCTGGAGCTTGAGCTGGCAGGCCACCCTGAACACGTCCAGGCCGGGCCAGAGAGACTTGCAGACCCGGAAGCCCACGCTCTTGATGGTCTGGGACATGGTCGACTTGCCCCGGGTGTCGATCATGCAGGCCAGGCTGGCGAACTCGGCGCTCTGGTAAGAGCCGCCCTTCGCGATGACCTTGGTGGCGTCCCAGCCTGGGATCAGGTCGAAGGTGAGCTTCTTCCTGCGAAGCGCCCGGTAGACCGAGTTGAAACCAGGAAGGGGCTTGTACTTGGATGCGACCCACTCGAAGACGTTGCCAGCCATGTGGTTGATCCCGTAGGGGGATTCTCCGCCCAGGGAGACCGTCACGGCCACGGGGGTGCTCCTGAAGACCCGGGCCTTCTTGCTGTCCCACTTGTCACCCCATGGGTAGGCCCACTCCTTGTCGCCCCGGGCCGCCCGGACCCATTCCGCCTCGGTGGGAAGGCGCATTCCGGCCCAGCGGCAATAGGCCAGGGCGTCCAGGTAGGAGACGAACTCCACAGGGTAGTCCCACATGGGCTTCTTGGTCCGCCTGTCCTTGGGGATCTCCCACTTGAGCTTGCGGGTCTCCCACCACATGGCCCAGTAGTCGATGGGGACGAAGGACATGGTGGGGTTCTTCTGGAGGAAGGCCTTCTCGTGTTTGAGACGGTCGCTCTTGATCCACCAGCTGAAGGGGAACCGGTGCCCCGTTGCCTTTACGAATTCGTAGTATTCACGGTTGGTGACTTCGTACTTCCCGATGAGGAACGGCGGGAGCTTGATCTCTTCGTCGCCGATGAAGCCGAGGATCTGCTGCCGCATCCCCGCGAGGCGGGGGTTCTTCAGGAGGACGGCGGCCCTCTCGGCGCTGAGGCCGACGTGGACTCCCCCGGCCTCGATCAATTGGAGCCCCTTGGGGAGGCCTTCCAGGAGATTTGCGCCTTTGTCTTTCTTGTTGCGGTTCTTCCCGGCCTTGGAGGACTTCCGGTGGAGCTTCTTCTGCCCCGGGGCGGGAAAGGCCGCCCCCGCACACAGACCGGAGGGAGGGGAACCGGAGAGAAGGAAGGCCGCTATGAAGGCGGCCGCCAAGGGCCGTGCGCTACCTTTCATGCCAGCCTCTCTTGGGTAGAGGGGGGTTTGCATTTGTACACTCTATCGAATGCCGGGGCCGGGACTCCGAACCTCGAGCCCTTCCTATAGTCTCAACTGTGCCTGCCCGGAAGGTATAGAAGTTACAACTTCCTCTTTCACAGGGAAAGGCCCCCGAGGGTCAGGAAAAGAGCCCTGGTTGCTCCATCTGCCCCAGGAATGATGCCCCTTCCCGGGCCATCCCGTCTACAAAGAAGTCGCAGAGATCGGGGTCGAAGTGCTTCCCTCTCTCTTGGCGGTAGTAGTCCAGGATCTTCCTGAGGGGCCAGGGGTCCTTGTAGGAACGGCGGGTGTTCAGGGCGTCGAAGACCTCCACGAGAATAAGTATTCTCCCGGGAAGGGAGATCTCTTCCCCCCCGATTCCCCGGGGGTAGCCCTTTCCGTCCCACCTTTCGTGGTGTTCGAAGATCCAGCGGCGGACTTCCTCCATCCTGGGGAGAGGCCTGAGGATCTCCACGGCCGTGGCGGGATGGGCCTTGATCTGCTCCCGTTCCTCCGGGGTCAGGGCCCGGGGGGCCGTGAGGATCTGGTCGTCGATCCCGATCTTGCCGATGTCGTGGAGCTGGCCCGCCACCCTGAGCTGGTCGGCCGTTTCCTTGGAAAGACCCAGCTTGAGGGCCATGGTCTGGGCGAAACCGGCCACCCTCTGGGAATGTCCCGCCGTGAAACGGTCTTTGGCTTCCACCGCCCTGGCCAGGACCTGGCAGAGAATTTCGTTCATCTCCTGGAGCTGGATCAGGTCCTGCAGGAGGCGCCGCCGGTCCAGGGCCCGCTGGAGGGCCGCTCTCAGGGAGCCCGGGGAGACGGGCTTCTCCACGTAGTCGCTGGCCCTGTAGCGTACCGCCTGGGGAATGTGCATGGTGTCGGGCCGGCCCGTGACGAGGATCACCGGCAAGGTGGGATACCTTTCGGAACTCCAGTGCAGGAGGTCCAGCCCGTTTCCGTCGCCGAGCATGATGTCCGTCACCAGGGCGTCGGGCTCCTCCCGTTCCAGGAACTCCAGGGCTTCCTTGAGAGAGCCCGCCAGGGTGGGCTCCATGCCCAGGCCCCGGAGAATGTGGGCCAGGCTCTCCCGGACCAGGGGATCGTCGTCCACGGCCAGGACTTTGAAGTTCTCCCGGGGGCCGGGAGGACCTCCATCGCGGGGTGTGGATGGCTTCATCGTCGTCCCTTTCCAGAATTGGGCGCCTGGAAGGGTGGGAAGGAAAGAAGTACGTTAGGCTCCAGGTTCGGCGGGGTCGAGTGTTTTTCTCTGGGATGGTGGTCCTTCGGATGGAAGAACCAAGAAAGCAGTTGGAAGCGGTCCTGGACGGCGGCCTGGCCGGGGAGAGGCTGGACAAGGCCCTCCACAGGGTCTTCCCCCGCTTTTCCCGGACTTACCTGAAAGGATTGATCAAGCGGGGAAAGGTTCGGGTCGGGGGAAGACCGGTGAAACCCAGTTACGTCGTGGAAGAGGGGGACCGGGTGGAGGTGGACCTGGAAGAGGAGCGGCGGCGGGCCCGGACCTCCCTGGAATCCCTGGAGATCCGGGTGATCCACGAGGACCCCTGGATCCTCGTGGTGGACAAGCCCGTGGGGGTGGCGGTCCACCCCAATGCGGCCCACGGGTGGGGCACCCTCTCCCAGTGGGCCCAGTGGAAATACGGTCCCCTGCCTCATCCTCCGGGGGAGCCGGAGCGGCCCGGCGTGGTCCACAGGCTGGACAAGGAGACCAGCGGGGTCATGGTCCTGGCCAGGACCGAGGCGGCCCTGGCCGAGCTCAAGGCCCAGTTCCGGGCCAGGAAGACGGAGAAGCGCTACCTCGCCATCGTTTACGGTGTGCCGGAGTTCACGTCGGACTACATAGACGAGCCCATTTCGCGGGATCCCCTCCATCCCGAACGGATGAAGCTCGTGGCCAGCGGGGGAAGGGAGTCCTCCACCTTCTACGAAGTGCTGGAGGAATACGGCCGGTGGGCCCTGGTGGCCTGCATGCCGAAGACGGGCCGGACCCACCAGATCCGGGTGCACATGGCCGGCGTGGGGCACTCCCTGGTGGGGGACAAGTTCTACCGGTGCGCCAACGCCCAGAGGTACCCCCTTCCTCCAGAGGCTCCCCCCCTGGAACGCCAGGCCCTCCACGCCCAGAGGCTCACCTTCTTCCACCCGGCCCACGGGGAAGCCGTCACCTTCGAGGCGCCTCTCCCCGAGGACATGAAGGGCCTCCTGGCCTGGCTCAGGGAGAGGCCGGAATTCCGGAGGATCCGCTCTTGAGGCGGGGCGGGGGCGGCTCCGCCCGGCTCAGTGCCTGTAAGGGGCGGGAAGGGCCGGCGCCAGGGCGGGATCCAGGACTTTCACCTCGGCTTTGCCCGCCCGGGCCTCGCGGATGAGTTGCTGGAGCCTGGCCACGTTCTTGTCGAAGGCCACCAGGATGTGGCGGACCCTGACCTTCAGGCTCGCCGGGTCCATGCCGCGGGGCTCCTGGATGACCTTAAGGATGTGGAAGCCGTAGGGGCTGAGGAAGACCGGTGAGACCCGGCCCTTCGGAGTGGTGAAGGCGTAGTACTCGAAGGGCTGGACCATCTGGCCGTGGCTCACCTCGCCAAGGTCGCCGCCGTTCTTCTTGCTGGGACAGTCCGAGACCTCCCGGGCCACGTCGGCGAAGATCTCCCCTTTCTCGACGATTCTCTTGCGGATGGCCTCGATCTTCTTGCGCATGGCCGCAAGGCGGTCCTTGTAGCGGCTTTCCACGTGAGCCCTGGCGATGATGGACTCGAGAGCCTTTCTCTGGCACTCCTCGGGGGGAAGATCGGGGGAATAGCTCATGATGAACCCCGAGATCTTCTGGATCTCGCCCCTGGTGACGGGAAGACCGTCCACCTTGAGGACCACGTCGCCCGGAGCGCCGGTCTCCTGGGGGGGAGGAGGGACCTTCTCCACCTCGGGAGGAAGAGCCTGGTCCGTGGAGGACCGGGACGTCTCACCGGCGGCCTTGGCCTTCCTGGGTGAGGCCTGGGCCTTGGGAGCGGGCGGCTTCACCACCTGGTAGACGGGTTTCCGATTCTTCAAGGCCTCCCGGATCTTCTCCACGTCGATCCGGTTCTTCAGGAGGTCCACCAGGGACTTCAGCTCCTTCTGGACCTGGTCGAGCCTCTTGGCGGCGCCGGCGTGGGCGGCTTGGGAGGGGGTGGCGGGCCGTGCCTGTGGATTGGAAGGGGCCTGGCCCGGTCCGGGAACCAGGAAGAGGGCGATCAAAAAGGGAAGACCTGTTGCCATGGGAGTTCTCCTTTCAGGTGGGGAACCTTTATACGTGACGACCGGAGAAGCTGGAAGGTCAGAAACGGATCCCGGCGGCCAGGACCACCCCCGGGGCGGACCGGTGCCCCTGGTCCCAGGGGATGTCCAGGGTGTTGGGCCCCACGTCTGTGCCGATCCTGGCCCGGAAGATCCAGCCCGACGAGAGGTCCGCCCTGAGGCCCAGGCAGGTGGAGGGCCGGGAGAGCCTGGCGCTGCGGAGGGTCAGGCCTCCCTCGGCGGTGAACCGGGCGTTCAGGGGGCGGGACCACCTCAGGCCTCCCCGCCGGCCGTCCAGGTCCAGGCGGAACCCTGCGCCGGGCCGGAGGACCAGTTGGAAGGGGGACATCCCCTTTGCCAGGGCGGAGCCCCGGAAGTTCAAGGCCAGCAGGGGCGGGCCCGACTTCTCCGAGGTTTCCGGGGCCCCCCGGAGCCGGGAGATCCAGTCCTGGAGAGGAGTATGGAGGGACTTCCCGTCGAAGGAGAGGGCCCTTTTCCGGAACCACTTTTCGATTCCCAGGGCTTGGCCCAGGGGCCTGGCCAGGCGGCCTCCCCGGTGGAGGAGCCAGGCCTCTTCCGGGTCCCCGGGCAGGCGGGGGAAGGCCGGTTCGGCGGGAAAGGGCCTCCTTCCCAGGGCCTTGGCCACTTGGGCCTCGTCCTGGAGGGTCAGGGCCCCCAAGGGAGATCGAGCCTCTCGAAGGGGGCGGACCGGGTCGGGGGAGAGGCGGGGGTCCCCATTGTCCAGGGGAGGCCTCCGGGAGGGGGCCGACCCTCCCGCCAGGGGCGGAGGAAGGGCGCATCCTCCCAGGAGGGCCGCCGCGGCGGCCCAGAGCCGGACCATTCCCCCAAAGGTTCCCAAGTTCCTGGACGCCCCTCTTTCCCGCGATGCTTCTTCCGGCGGGTTCCAACTTCCCCGCTCTTCTTCCCTCCTTTCGGCCGGGGGGGTCCCCTTTTCTGACAGCTCCAGGTTGTTGGCCGGCCTCCTCCGGGGGGGTATGCTTCTCCCTGGATCATTCGTCGGCCATCTCCAGGGAGACCAGGCATGGGGATCTTCGAGTATCACTGGGTGGATGTCTTCACGGACCGGCCCTTCGGGGGAAATCCCCTTACCGTGTTTCCCTCCGCCGGGGGGTTGGACGAGGAGGAGATGCAGCTCCTGGCCCGGGAGTTGAACCATACCGACACGGTCTTCGTGGTCCCCCCGACGGCGCCCGAGGCGGACGTGCGCCTCCGGTTCTTCACGCCCAGGCGGGAGGTGCCCCTTTCGGGCCACCCCGTCCTGGGAGCCCACTACGTGCTGGCCATGCTGGAGCACGTCACCCTGGAGGAACCCGTCACCCTGGTGCACCAGGAGGTGGGGGCCGGGGTCCTTCCCGTGGAGGTCCACGTGAAGGATGGGGAGGTCCAGAAGGTGGTGATGTCCTTGTCGCCCCCGCGTTTCGGCCAGCCCTTCGCCGACAAGATGCTCGTCGAGGCGGCCCTGGGGATCGAAGAGGAGAAGATCGGCCCGGGAGACCTCCTGCCCCAGGTGGTCGAGGTGGGGGTCTCCTGGTTCGTGGTCCCCGTGGTGGATCTCAAGGCCGTCCAGGGGGTCCGCCCCGACCCGGAGGTCCTGGCCCAACTGGTGAAGCGGGTCGGGACGGACCAGTTCTACCTGTTCACCATGGAGACGGAGAGCGAGGAGGCCACGGCCCACGGCCGGCAGGTCCCCATCGGCGACACCAGGCTCCACGAGGATCCCGTCACGGGCGACGCGGCGGGATGCGTCGGTGCCTTCCTGGTCCGGAACAGGGTTCTCCTTCCTACCCCCGCGATGGACCTGGTCGTGGAGCAGGGCCACGAAGTGGGCCGCCCCGGCAAGGTGGACGTCCAGGTCCTCACCAAGGAGGAGGAGGTCTCCCTGGTCAAGGTGGGTGGGCCCGTGGTCCACGTGGGGTTCGGCCGCTTCGAGATCTAGCGGCCCCGGCGGCGGTCCTGTCCCCCCGGCCGGCCGCGGAGTGACGATCGACCGGATCGTCGCCTCCGGAGCCTGAAAATGCCTAGGGCTTGATCTGGAGGTTCACCTGGAGGCGCTTCTGGGTCCCCGAGATGGTGATGGGGGTTTCGCTCTTCTTGAAATCCACCAGGGCCATGAAGGGGTTGTTGCCCACGGGGCGGGAACAGGAGAGCTTGTAGGTTCCCGGCGGGGCCGGGGGGAACTGGAAGCGCCCCTGGTCGTCCGTGACCGTGTTGGCTCCGAACTGGACGCCCTGCTCTCCCTGCATGGTCACCTTCCCGCCCTTGATGGGCTGACCGTTCTGGTCGTAGGCCACGCCGAAGACCACCACCCCCACGGGAAGGATGATGTCCGGGACCTGGACGGTCTGGCCCTCGGCGACCTGGATGTCCTTCCTGTAGGTCGTGGGGTAGTCCTTGTGGCTCACCTTGAGCTGGTAGGTCTGGGGCATGACCAGCTTCAGGACGTATTCGCCGTTGCGGTTCGTGTAGGCCTTCACCCGGCTGTGTTGCTGGGGAATGAGGGGAGCGAACATCCTTATGAATTCATTGTCCTGGTAGTCGTTGCTCATGGTCTCCACCAGGGCTCCCGCAACGGGACGGCCCGTGGTGTCCACCACCCGTCCCCGGATGGTCCCGCCCTGGGTGAGGCGCACCACGACCCTGGGCATGGGCTTGTCGATCTCCACCTTGAAGGGTTCGGAGAAGGTCATGGCGTAACCCTTGGCCGTGACCATGAGGCAGTAGGTGTTGCCCGGCTCGATCCCCGTGAGAACGTATTTGCCCTGGCGGGCGTTCCGGACGTCCACGTCGGGAACGGAAGTCTTCCCGTAGACATTCTGTCCCTCGAAGACCTGGCGGAGCTGGAGGTGATAGGAACGGACCGGCCGGTTGTGCCGCCCCAGGACCTGGACCTCCACCCCTCCCTGGCGCTGGAGCACGATGGCCACCTTGGTGTCCCCCGCCTGGGCCAGGGGCTTCTTTCCCTCCACGAAGCCCGGGGCCTGGGCGGTGAGGGAGTATTTCCCCGGAGGCAGTCCCAGGACCAGGAAGGTCCCGTCCCGTCCCGTCCTGGCGTCGCTGGAGACGGGGGTCTTCAGGCTGTAGCTGTGGGCCGTGACCTTGGCGTCGGCCACGGGTTTGCCGTCTCCGTCCACCACGATGCCGCCGATGGTCAGGCCCACCTGGAGGGAGAAGTCCAGCTGTATGGGAGGAGCCCCCTCGGTCACGTGGATGTCGTTCTTCACCTCCTTGGCGAACTTCTCGGCGAAGGCCTCGAACCGGTAGGTGCCGGGTTTCAAGGTGGTGAATTCGTAGAAGCCGTTCCGGTCGGTGGTGACGTCCTTTCCGTCCTCCTCGCCGGGGACGCAGTCGAAGACGGCGGTCCCGGGATGCACCATGCGGACCGTGGCGCCGGCGATGGGGAGTCCAGTTGCGGCGGCCCGTACGTATCCGTGGACCACCAGGCCCTTCGAGAGGTAGATCCGGCCCACGTCGGCCACGCTCTTCTCGGGGATCCGGACGTTCTTGCGGATATAGTCCTGGAAGCCCGGGTGGACCACGATCAGGTCGGCGTTGGTGCCCGGGTCGAAGGCCAGGAGGAAGGATCCCGTGGCGTCGGTCGTGGTCAGGTTGAAACGCCTTCTCGGCTGGGCGATCCGGGCGCGGGCGATGGCGGCGATGAAGTTCCCCACGTTGAAGGCCTCGGCCAGGTAGACCTTGGCACCGGGAATGGGGTTGCTGTTGGCGTCGAGGACCACTCCCCGCACCCCTTGGCGGATCTCCCGCTTGCGGAGGTTCGACAGGGAAGTCCTGGATCCGGCGGGTTTCCTGCCGGGTTCGAGGACTTTCTCCCCCTGGAGGGCCCGGGGAAGGGCGGGCTTGGAGGCGGGCTTGGAGGCCGGAGCGGCCTGGGCGTCTTCCAGGGGAACCTGGTAGGGTGCCCCCCCGCCCTGGGAGAAGAAGTAGCCTAGGACCAATCCTCCCGCCAGGAGGAAGAGGACGAGGGCCAGGGTCAGTTCTTTGGTCTTCATGAGGGTCTCAATGCCTTCTCTGCAAGGTGATCGTCCTTCGAATTCGTCTTTCCCGGCCTGTGAGGACCAGGAGGCACCGGCTCGCGGCGTAGTCCTCCAAGGCTCCCAAGGGGCCTGCCTCCCGCCTGCACCCCTGGAGGAAGTACTTCCCCGGCGGCACAGGCGGGAACCGGAAGCGTCCTCCCGGACCGGCCAGGGTCTTGTAGGGGGTTCCTCCCGAGGTGGGCCTGAGCCAGACCAGGCCTCCCGGTTCGGGTTTTCCCGAGGGTCCCAGAAGGATACCCCCCACGGTGATCCCGGGAAGGAGTGAGACGGTTCCAAGGTCCAGAGTCTTCCCGGGAAGAATGGAAAGGACCCGTTCCAGGGTGACCCGGCCCGGGGCGGAGAAGCGGATCGTCCTCTCTCCCGGGGCGAGGGGCCCCAGGAGAAAGGACCCTTCCGGTCCGGGCCGGAGGGAGAGAGCCCCCTGGAAAGGGAGGAAGGGCGGGTAGGGGAGGAGCGAGGAAGGGGGCACGTAGACCCTGGAACCCCGGGGAGGGAGGACTCTTCCCCGGACCCGGCCCGGTCTGGGGAGGGGAATCTCCAGGTCTCCAGGCCCCCGGCCCTTCTCGAAGAAGAATTTCCGGCTCTCTCCCGGGGGGAATCCGGGAATCCAGGCCAGGACGATCCACTGGGTCCCCGGCGGGGGGAAGCGTTCCAGGGTGATCCTGAACCTCCCCTTTCCGTCCAGGGCGGCCGGCCGGGCCAGGGGGGAAAGGATCCAGGCCCCCCCGAAGGCCCCCGGCGGGGCCAGGGCGGCCTTTCCGCCCCGGAAGCCGGGGGCCGGGCCCGAGGGGAGGCGGACCCGGCCGGACAAGGTGGGAAGGGATTCCAGGACCAGGGTCAGGGGGGCCTCCCTGGGGCAGGCGGTCTTGACCGGCCTGGGGAGGGCACGGCCGGGAGAGCGCGCGTCCAGGGACCAGTCTCCTTCTTCCAGGCCGGGGATCCGGAAGGTGCCGTCGGGCCCGGCCCGGAGGGATCCTCCGGCCCGGTGGTCCTCCTCCCCCTGGAGGAAGGGCTCGAAATCGATCCTGGCCCCCGGGACGGGATCGCCCCGGGAGTCGACGACCCGGCCCCTCAGTCCGGGGCCTTTGGCCAGGTAGACCTGGAGGGTTCGAGGCGCCTCCCGGGGGGAGACCTCCAATGTCTTTCGGTATGGCGAATAACCTGGGGCCTCCACCCGGATCCTCCAGGTTCCTTCCGGGAGGGGGGCCAGGCGGGCCCGGCCCCGGCCGTCCGCCGCGGCCCGGGGGAGGTCCCCCCAGGGGAGGAGCGGCCCCGGGGGCGGGGAGAGGGAAACCCTGGCGCCCGCCAGGGGATCCCCAGTCACCCTGTCCAGGACCTGTACCTCCAGGGCGAGGGGGTCGGGGAAGGAAAGGTCTCCCAGGAAGAGCCATCCCCCTGGATCGGGGGCCCTTCTCTCCTCCGTCACAAGGGGAGGGAGGCCCGGCGTCCGGGCCCGGAGGATCCCCCTCCGGCCGGGGGGAACGGAGAGAAGGAACCTCCCTTCCTTTCCCGTCCGGCACGAAGCCGCCCTGGGGGCGCGGATCCTGGTCCCCGGGAGTGGAAGGAGCCATTCCACTTCGGCGCCGGCCACGGGCCTTCCCTGGTGGAGGAGGCGGCCCGTGACCCGGCAGGCCGAAGCCGTGGAGCTTTCGCCGGGTTCCACCGGCGCGGCCAGGGTCTTACGGCGGAGGGGAAGGGAGGTCCTATCCTCCGGGGGAGGGGCGGAGCCCTTCTCTCCCTTCGGGAGGAGGGAACCCGGGGGGCCGGCCGGGGGGAGGCCTCCTTCCCAGGGCCTCCAGAGGAGGAGGCCGAAGACGAGCAGGGCCGTGAGCCCGAAAAGAAGGCGGGCGAAACGGTTCATGGCGTATCTCCCGGGGCTCTCAGGTCGAGGTGGAGGGCGGGCCGGGAGGGGGAGAGGCCGAACCGCTCCAGGGTGGTTCCGTCCAGGCGGATCTCCCAGTCCCCGAAGGGCAGGCCCGAGAGGCGGAAGACCCCGCCGGGTCCGGTCCGGACGGGCCAGTTCCAAGGGTCCAGGCCGGGTCCGCCCAGGTGGAGCGACTTGCCTTCCAGGGGGCGGCCCGAAGAGTCCCTCAGGACTCCCTGGATTCTACCGGCCCTTCGGGGAAGGAGGAGGTCCCCCAGGGGGATGGTCCCTCCGCCCCGGGGGGGGAGGTGGAAGGGCCGGAAGGCGGCCCGGTCGCCCGGGGCCCGCAACACGAGGGTGCCCGAGGTCCCCGCCGGGCAGGGAAGGCGGAATCTCCCGTCCCGGCCGGTTCGGGCCTTCTCCCAGCGGCCCCGGACCCAGACGAGGGTCCCCTCCAGGGGGCGCCGGTCCTCCAGGGAGAGGACCCGGCCCTCCAGGACGGCCGAGGGAGTGAGGGGCAGGTCGACGGAGGGTCCGGGGGCCCCGGGAGCGGATTCGGTGATCCGGAAAACGGGGCTCGTCCCCGAGAGGGGGGGGGCTGCGCCGGGGAGGGTGGAGGCCCGGACCCGGTAGAGGCCTGGACCGGGCAGAGGGAGGAAGACCCGGCCCCCCCGGGGCCTTTGGATCTCCTCCGGGCGGCCCGTGGGATAGAAAGAGCCCCTCCCTTGGAGGGGGGCCGCAAGGAGCTGGAGCCGGACCAGTGGCGGCGAGGGAATTCCCTGGGGCGGGAGGAGGACCAGGCGCACCCGGGGGAGGGGGGCCAGGGAGAATTCCTGGAAGGGATCTCCCGCCGAGAAGGTTCGGACCGGTGAGGCCGGAGCGTAGCCCGGGGCGGAGAGGCGGAGCCTGTAGGACCTCTCCAGGGCCAGGCCTTCCAGCCGGAAGATTCCGTCCGGCCGGGTGACCGCCTGCAAGAGAGGGATTCCGGCCCGGGCCGGGGTCGCTTCCACCAGGGCGCCCCCCAGGGGATCCCCCGTCCTTTCGTCCCGGATCCGGCCTTCCAAGGCTCCCCCGGGAGAGAGGCGGATCTCGAGGGGGGCCCCTTCCGGGGGAGGTCCGGCCAGGTCCAGGCGGACCAGGGCCCGGTCCGGCCCGCAGGCCTCCAGGGTCCATGGGGGGGGTGGGACCTCCTCGAGGATGGAGGTCCCCTGCGGGCCGGTCCTCCCTTCCGCCAGGAGGGGGGGAGCCTGGTCGGAGAGGCCCTTGGGGGCCCGGCCGAGGAGGCGGATCCGGATCCCCGGGAGGGGCCTGCCCCGGCCTTTGGAGAGGACGAGGACTTGGAGGGCGGTTCCCTGGAGCCCCTGGCGGGGGTGAGCAGGAGGCGCCTGGAAGAGGGGAGGAGGTTCTTGGAGGGAGGCGGCGGGGGTTCTCCGGGGAAGGGAAGGAGGTCTTCGGCCTTCGGGGAGGCTTCCGGGGCGGGGGCTACCCGGAAGGAGGGCCAGGGCGGCCAGCCCCGCTCCCGCCGCAAGAAGGAGGACCGTCAGGATACGTGGATGCATGGACTCCTGGTCTTGGCTCGGTTTCCCCGCCGCCGGGCGGGCCGGTGGGCCCGCCGGTTTCATTATGCCCTGCCGGTCCGGGGGGGGACCGGGGGCTTTCTTTTTTGTCCCCGCCGGGGGACTTCCTATCATCCCACCAGGGAGAGAGGGGAACACCGCCGAGGACCTGCCAGGAGCCATGGACTTCTCTTTTCGGGGCAAGGAAGGCCTTCCAGGGGGGCCGGGAAAGGAAGTGAGGGGAGGGAACGCCCTCTTCCTCCCGGTGGTGTCGGCCCTTCTCCTCACGGCCTTCCTGGCCTTGAGGCTTCCCGACCTCTCCTACTTCCCTTTCCAGGACGAGGCCGCCCTGGAACTCATGGGGCTCACAATGGCCCGGTCGGGGAGCCTCCATCCCATGGTGGCCAACTGGCCCCCCCTCCTCTACTACATCCAGAACGGAACGGGAGCCCTCCTGCACGGCTTGGGGCTGGGTCCCTCGGCGGGGGAGTCCCTGGTGCGCCTGGCCGACAGGGGATTCCTCGAGGGGAATACATGGCTGGCCATGGGGCGGGTCCTTTCGGGCCTCTTCGGAGTCTTTACAATACTTTTCGTCTATTTTCTGGGAAAGCGGCTCCTGGGGCGGGAGAAGGGGCTCTGGGGTGCCCTGCTCTTCGCCTTGGCTCCCCTGGCGGTCGAGACCTCGCGGCTGGCGACGACCGATTCCTTGTGCGCCCTCCTCACGACCCTGGCCCTCTGGCTGGCCGCCGAGGGAGCCTGCCGGGAGAAGGGAATGGGCTGGCTCGCGGCGTCGGGCCTGGCGGCGGGGGCTGCGGCGGGGGCCAAGTATTTCGGAGGGATCGCCGTCCTGGCGCCGCTGTCGGCGGCCTTCTTCCGGGGGAAGGGGGACGGGCCGGCCGGGGGAAGGCCCTGGAAGGCGGCCCTCGTGGTCCTGGCCTGCCTGGCGGGGACGGTCCTGACCATTCCGGGGCTCCTCACCGATCCTGGGAGATATGCGGCCTGGTTGTTCGGGAAGCACGCAAGGGACGCCGCTTCGGGGTGGGAGTTCTTCCGGGGCCTTCCCAGGGGGTGGTTCTTCCATCCCCAGGTCACCTTCCGGTGGGCCATGGGGGGGCTTGCGGCTTCTTTGTTCGGCATGGCGGGCATCCTGGTCCTCTGGATCCGGGAGAGGCGGGCCAGGACGGTCCTCCTCCCCTTCGGAGCCGCCTGGTATTTGCTCGTGGGCTATTCGAGCGTCCTGTACGGGAGATACTGGCTTCCCTTCCTTCCTCTCCTCTGCCTGGGGGCGGCCTGGGGGTGTATGGAACTCGCCGGGAAGAGGAAGGCCCTGGGCCGGGTCCTCCTGGTCCTGGTGGCGGGATGGTCCCTCTACCAGGGGGTCCTCCAGGCGGCGGCATTGAAGAAGACCGATACCCGCATACAGGCCATGGAGTGGTTGAAGGGGCATGTGACTTTGAACACCAAGGTCGCCACCCTCTATCCCCTTCGGACCGATCCGGCCGCCACGGGGGCCCTCTTGAGGAAGATCCGGAGCATCGAGGGGGAGAAGGAGAAACTGGCCTGCCTGGACGAGTGGATCGCCCGGGATCCTCTCGTTCTTTCCCATCTCCTTTGGGATTCGGCCTACCCTCCCCTGGAGCCTCCCTTGTTCCAGTTGGAATACGTCTCCTTCGTGGGAGAGAGGCACCTCCGGGCGGACCTGGAGGAACTGAAGAAGAAGGGAGTGCGGTTCTACCTGTGGTCCTCCTTCCGGGACGGCATGGTCCGCGAGCGGGGGCGGGAGGCCTTTCCCGAGAGGACGGCCTTCCTGGCGGCCCTGGAGCGGGCCTGCGGGAAGCCGAAGGCCCTCTTCGATCCGGGGCCCCCCGATCCGAGGATCCCCCTGGCCGAGCTGGAGACCCACACGGTCCAGGCCTTCCGCCCCCTCAGGCCCGGTCCGGAGATCCGGATCTACGAACTTCCCCGGTGAAACCCGGAAAACTTCCCTTCCCGGGCCTTTCTCCACCTCCTCCCTGAAAGAAGGGGGGGCGGGGGAGCCATTTCTTTTGTTGGGGGAACCGGGGACGGTCGAGGACGGGGGGAACGACCTTGCGAGATACTTCCCGGCAGAGTTGGGACGAGGAGGCGGTGTCCCTGGGGCTTCCCAGGGACAAGGTCCATCCTTGGGGGCGGGGCCTGGCGAAGGTGGACCTGGAGGTCCTGGAAGAACTCCAGGATCGGCCCCAGGGCAAGCTGATCCTCGTCACGGCCATGACGCCCACCCCCTTCGGGGAGGGGAAGACCGTCACCACCATCGGTCTCTCCATGGGCCTGGCCGAGCTGGGCTACCGGAGCGCCTGCACTCTGCGGGAGCCCTCCATGGGGCCCTTGTTCGGCGTGAAGGGGGGGGGCACGGGGGGAGGGAAGGCCTTCCTCGTTCCGTCCCGGGAGATCAACCTGCACTGCACGGGCGACTTCCACGCCGTGGCAATGGCCCACAACCTGCTGGCCGCCGCCGCGGACCAGGCCCTCTTCCGGGGCGAGGTGGAAGGTCTGGCCCCCGAGGGGGTGACCTGGAAGCGGGTCCTGGACTTGAACGACCGGGCCTTGCGATACGTGGAGGTCCGCCCCGACGGCCGGCGGAAGGGTGAGACCAGGTCCACGGGATTCGACATCACCGCCGCCTCGGAGATCATGGCAATCCTCGCCTTGTCCAGGGATTACGGGGATCTCCGGCGGAGGCTCGGAAGGATCGTGATCGGCCGGGACCGCTCCGGGGCGCCCGTGACGGCGGAGGACCTGGGGGCGGCGGGGGCCATGGCGGCCCTGGTCCGGGACGCCCTCATGCCCAACCTGGCCCGGACTTCCGAAGGAACGCCGGCCTTCGTCCACACAGGGCCCTTCGCCAACATCGCCCACGGGTCCTCCTCCATATTGGCCGACCGGATCGCCGCCGGGTGCGCCGACTTCGTCGTGACCGAGGCGGGTTTCGGGGCGGAGATGGGGGCCGAGAAGTTCTTCCACATCAAGTGCCGGGCCGGCGGGTTGCGCCCCTCGGCGGTGGTCCTCGTGGCCAGCGTCCGGGCTTTGAAATACCATTCGGGGCGTTTCGAGATCCGGCCGGGGGCTCCCATGCCTCCCGAGATCCTCCGGGAAGACCTGGACTCCCTGGAGCGGGGGGAGCCCAACCTGGAGAAGCAGATCCAGAACGCCGCTTCCTTCGGCGTTCCCCTCATCGTTGCGGTGAACCGGTTCGAGACGGACACCGACGCGGAAGTGGACTGCCTCAAGGAGATGGCCCTGGCCGCCGGGGCCGACGGGGCCGTGGAGTCCACGCCTTACCAGCGGGGGAGCCGGGGGGCCCTGGAACTGGCCAGGGCCTGCGTGGAGGTCCTCCTGGAGGAGGAGAGCGGGGAGGGGGGAGCGAAGGAGTTGGACTTCCTCTTCCCCCAGGCGGCGCCCTTGCGGGAGAAGGTGGAGACCTTGGCCCGGGAGTTCTACGGCGCCGCCCGGGTGGACTGGTCTTCCCGGGCCCTGGAGGACCTGGCCTGGCTGGAGGCCCGGGGGTTCGGAAATTTCCCGGTATGCATGGCCAAGACCCAGTTCTCCTTGAGCCACGACCCGGCCTTGAAGGGCGCCCCCAGGGGCTACGCCTTTCCCGTCCGGGAGCTCCGCCTGGCGGCGGGGGCGGGGTTCGTCCTGGCCCTGGCGGGGTCCATTCTCACCATGCCGGGCCTTCCCGCCCGTCCAGCCTTCCGGAAGATCGACCTCCTTCCCGACGGCTCCATCGAGGGACTTTGAGGGACTTTACCGGCGAGTCCGAAAAGTCTGGACTTTTTGTCAAGGCCGGGAAGGAGGGAACCCGAAGAAAACAGGGTCTACCTCATAGTGCACCCTGGAGAAAGCCATGCTGGTGGGATTGGACAAGCAGGAACGTCTCTTTTTCCGGCTTCCCGTGGCATTGAAGGCCACCTACCGGTTCATCCCAGACGAGCCGGAATTCGGGGCCTACAGGACGGCCCGGGAGGGGGTGGTGGAGAACCTCTCCGGAGGAGGGCTGCTCCTTCGGACGGAAGAGCCCCCGGTGGAGCTCGTTGGGGACCTGCTTTCGGGCCGATTGGGCCTGGCGATCCGCCTGGATCTTCCCGGGGGGCCCGTCGAGGCCTTGGCCAGGGTGGCCTGGATCGAGAGTGAGGGCCGGATCGGGTCGGACGTGCACATGGGGCTCGGCTTCCAGGAAATCACCACGGAGGACCGGGACCGGGTGATCCGGGCCGTGGTGGATGCTTTCATGAAGTAGGCTTTCAGGAAGGCCGTCCTCGGCAGGGGGAAGGAGACTACCGGTCCTTCGCTTCGGAGAGAGCGTTCCGCCCTCCTGGGGCCGGGGCGGCCCGGAACGGCTCTCTTGGGACGGGGTTCCAAACCCTTTTCCCTCGACCTCGTAGAAGAGGTGAAAACCTGGGCTCGGGGCTTGCAGGGGCAGGCCATGGCCGGGCATCTTGGTTTTCAGAACTTCCACGAGAGACCGAGGAAAAAGGCATGTTCTACTATATTATCTTCATGCTCCCTTTCATGCTCCTGGCCGTTTGGGCCAGCATGAGGGTGAAGGGGACTTTCGCCAAATACAGCCAGGTTCCCATCCGTTCGGGGATGAGCGGCGCCGAGGCGGCCAGGATGATCCTCGATGCCGCAGGGATCCAGGGAGTCCAGATCCGGGAGTGCCGGGGGTTGCTCTCGGACCATTACAACCCCATGGACCGGACGGTGAACCTTTCCGGTGAGGTGCTCCGCGGGAGAAGCGTGGCTGCCGTGGGAGTGGCGGCCCACGAAGTGGGACACGCCATCCAGCACGCCTACGGCTACAAGCCCATGGTGGTCCGGTCCGCCCTGGTTCCGGCGACGAACCTTGCCTCCCAGTTGGCCTTCCCCATGATCTTCCTGGGGTTCTTCCTCCACATTCCCGGGTTGGCCGTACTGGCCGTGGTCTGCTACGCCGTGGCCGTGGCCTTCCACCTGGTGACCCTTCCCGTGGAGTTCGATGCCTCCCGCAGGGCCGTGGCGATCCTGGAATCTTCCGGAATGGTGGCTCCCGACGAGCTGACGGGGGTGAAAAAGACCCTCTTCGCCGCAGGTTTCACCTATGTGGCCGCCACCCTGGTGGCTGTGGCCGAGCTGATCTACTGGCTCTTGCTCCTCCAGGGGGAACGGTAGGTCCATCCCCCGGGTCCGGGGGGCCGAGGCGGCCCGGAGAGCCCCTTCTCGGGAGGGGGAGCGGGCCGCTTCTTCCTTTCCCCTTGACTCTCCGGCACCTATGATTCACATACCCGCCTCCACCCAGAGGGCGGGGGGGATGTTTCCCTAGGTTCCCAGGACCGGAGGTCGGCAAGTGGATATTCTGCGCTTGGATTACAACTACCTCATGGCCGAGGCCGTGGGGGACGACCAGGGGATCCGTGAGATCGACCTGGATTTCGTCCGGAAGAGGGCGGGCCGTTTCGCCCGCGACATCTCAAGGAAGCGCAAGGCCGGCGAGCTGGCCTTCCTGCGCCTCCCTTACGACCGGCCCGTCCAGGACAAGGTGGCCGCCGTGGCCCAGGAGGTCCGGGCCCGCTTCAGGAACCTGGTCGTCCTGGGGATCGGAGGGTCCGCCCTGGGGACATCGGCCCTTCAGCAGGCCCTGCACCCATGGCTCTACAACGTCTATCCGGAGAAGGGATGCCCCAGGCTCTTCGTGCTGGACAACATCGATCCCCGGTTCGTGGCGGACGTCATGGACGTCCTGGATCCCTCGGAGACGGCTGTTTGCGTCGTGAGTAAATCGGGATCCACCACGGAGACCCTGGCCCAGTACATGATCTTCAAGCGGTGGATGGAAGAGGTGGAGGGCCGGGCCTACAAGGAGCACTTCTTCTTCATCACCGATCCGGAGAAGGGTCCTCTCAGGGAGATCGCCGAGAAGGAGGGCTACGTCTCCTTCCCCGTCCCCCCCGGCGTGGGGGGGCGTTTCTCCGTGCTTTCCGCCGTGGGCCTCTTCCCCGCGGCCTGCGTGGGGCTGGACATCCACGGGATCTGCGAAGGGGCGGCAAGGATGGACTCCATCTGCCGCGTGGACAGCATGGAGGAGAACCCCGCCCTTCTCTACGCGGCTCTCATGTACCTCATGGTGATCCGCAAGAAGAAGAACATCCACGTGATGCTGTCCTACTCCAACAGGCTTTACGGGCTCACGGATTGGTATCGCCAGCTCCTGGCCGAGTCCCTGGGCAAGCGTTTCGACGAGGACGGCAAGGAGGTCCACGTGGGGCCCACCCCCATTAAAGCCCTGGGCGTGACGGACCAGCACTCCCAGATCCAGCTCTACGTGGAGGGACCCAAGGACAAGGTCATCACCTTCCTGAAGGTGGAGGACCACGGGGCGAACCTCACCGTCCCCGAGGGAGTGGAGGATCATCCGGCCCTCAAGTTCCTCGAAGGACACTCCCTGGCGGAGATCATGGAGGCCGAGAGGGTCGGAACGGAGTTCGCCCTCAAGAAGGCCGGAAGGCCTTCCTGCACGATCACTTTCCCCAGGGTGACCCCATTTACGGTGGGGCAGTATATCATCCTCAAGGAGCTGGCCGTCACCGTCATGGGGCGGTACTTCAAGGTCAATCCCTTCGACCAGCCCGGCGTGGAGGAGGGGAAGGCCGCCGCCTTCGCCCTTCTCGGAAGGGAAGGTTACGAGGAGAAGCGCAAGGAGATCGTGGAGGGCCTGGAGAAGGATCTGGATCTCCGGGTCTGAGCCGGTCCGGGCGGAAGGGGGCCGGGCGGACCTTCTCTTCGGAGGCCCCCCTCCGGCGGCCGGACGCCTCAGGGATTCCTCTTCGAGGTCTTCCGGAAGATCTCGAAGAGGTCCAGGCGAGGCAGGATCCGCACCAGCTTGCGGGTGAGGCCCACCTCCAGGGCCCTCCTCTCCCCCACGAGCTCCAAGTGGACCTTGGGGTCGTATTGCAACCCCGCCAGGATCGCCTTCAAGGTAGGGGCGGTCTCTTTCCACTTCCCTTGGGGAGCCTGCAGGAAGACCAGGAGCATTCCCCAGTCCCCCGAGGCGGGAGCCGGTTTTCCCGTGGCCAGGAAGGCCAGGCCCTCCACGGGTTTCAAATGTTTCCGGTCCGGCCCCAACTGGAAGGTCAAGTGGGCCGCCGCCAGGCCGGGACGGATCACCAGGGCGTTCTTCATGGCGAATCCGGCGGGCCTGGGGATCCCGTACTTCTCCCAGAAGAACTCCCCGAACCACTCGTTGTGGAAGGCCTGGAGGACCCCAAGGGGGGTGGTGACGGGCAGGAAAGGCCACTTGGCCCGGCGCAGCAAGGGCCCCAGGTCCGGGTGGTCGTAGAGGATGAGTCCCACCTTGGGGGGGTGCTTGGCCTTGTAGGCGGCCAGGATGGTCCGGACGTACTCGGAGGTCTCTGAGAGGAGGGGCATGTAGGGGAACCAGACCAGGGCCCTCCGGGTGTCCTTCAAGGAAGGGGCTACGAGGAAGCCCGTGGCGAAGCCCGCCCGGTTCACCAGGTCTCTTTGTTCCAGGAAGGTCCAGCCCGGGGGGATGGGAACCTGGAAGATCCCGCCCTTGGGCCGGCCTTTCTCCCAGCCGCTGGGGTCGGGGAAGTCGGGGCCTCCCGCCTGGAGGGGGGGAGGAGGCTCCTTTTCCCCGGAAGGGAGGGCCTCTTCGGGAGGAGGAGCGGGGGGCAGGTGTCCCCTGGAGCGGGCCAGCCAGGCCGTCCATGCGCCCAGGCCGGCCAAAACCAGGAGAAGGAAGAAGAGTTTGCCTCGCATCGGTGTCCTTCCCGAAGAGGTTGGACCCTCGTTATAAAACTACTCCCGGCAGAAAATTACGTTATAAAACTGCTCCCGGCAGAAAATTACTTGTTGGGGAGGTGGGGGCGGATCTGGATGGGGTATTCGGCCATGTGGCGCAGGACGCCGGTGGAGACGATCCGCAACTGGACGGTATAGAGGCCGGGTCTCAGGGTCCAGTCGGGGGGGAACCAGCCCCAGAAGAGGTTGGTCCCCTGGGCGGGTAGGGCCAGGGGTTTGGCGACTTTCTTGACGGGCCTCCCCGAAGGATCCAGGTAGAGGGCTTCCAGGGTTCCGTTGAGGGGGGTGCTCAGCTTGTTCCTGGCGATCCCCACGTACGGCCACATGCCGGCCCTCAGGTCGTACCAGTCGAAGACCCAGGCCAGGTCGAAGGATGCCTCCACTTTGGAACGGAAGAGGTAGTTCCCGATCCGGGTGTCCCAGTTGCTCGCCGCCAGGGCGGGCCGGTAGGAGGCGAGGGTCTCCACCAGGAGGCTCTTGGCCGGGGCCTTGGCCAGGGAGATCCAGCCCTGGTCGGGATCGGCGCACCAGGTGCCCGGCGCAAGGGCGACTCCGTCGGCCTTGACGGAGAGGATGGTCTCCACGGGGATCTTCCTGAGGGTGAAGACTTTCTTCTTCCCGTCCCCCGTAAAGGCTTCGGTGTGCCTGTAGAGGGCGGCCAGGGAGGTGTCCCGGAAGACCAGTTTCTCCAGGACGGACTTCGTGGAGGAGCTCCAGGTCGGGTTGGTGGGAAAGGTCCCGCCCAGGTTCCGGTAGATCCTCACTTTGTTCCACCATGCGCCGCCCGCCAGGTCGAGCCTCCCGTCACCGTCCAGGTCGGCCAGGGCCACGGAGGAACCGTATCCGTTGAAGGAGGAGACCCAGGTCGCCCTCGTGGAGGGGCCGGACTTGGAGTTCCGGTAGAACTTGAAATGTCCCGTGCCGCTGAGCTGGTAGTTGTCTGCGAAGATCAGCTCGGGGAGGCCGTCGCCGTCCAGGTCGCCTGCGGTCCCCATTATGGAAGTGGAGTTGTCCGCCGTCCTCCAGTCGGGAAGGGTGGGAAAGACGCCTTTCCCCCGGTTGTAGTAGACGGTGGAAGGATATTTCCAGCCGGCGAAGCACAGGTCCAAAAGGCCGTCGCCGTTGACGTCGGCGAAGAATGCCCCCATGGAGTGGTCCTTCACGAGGGATTTCCAGGCGGGAAGCCTGTCCAGCTTGCCGTTGCGGTTGAGGTAGAGCCGGTTGTAGTCGGGCGGGTTCTTGTAGCCCTCCCCGACGGCCACCAGAAGATCCAGGTCGCCGTCTCCGTCGGCATCTCCCAGGGCGAGGCCGAAAGTGAAGAAGGAGTCCTGGCTCCTCCAGGAAGGGGTCTTGAGGAGGTTCCCTTTGCCGTCGTTCAGGTAGAGCTTGACGTGGCCCGGCGAGTTGAAGCGGTTGGGGCCGAGGAAGACCGAGACGGCCACGTCGGGCCAGCCGTCTCCGTTCACGTCCCCGACGGCCAGGTGGCCGTGGTAGTCGATGTCGGCGCTCTCCCAGTCGGGCCTGGTGGGGAAGGTCCCCTGGCGGTTGTAGTAGACCTCCACCCTCTGGCGACGCATGTCGTTCCCGTTGGACACGACCAGGTCGGGCCAGCCGTCCCGGTTCAGGTCCCGAACGGCCAGGCCCGTGCCGTACTTGCCCAGGGCCTGGGATTGCCAGGCGGGCCTGGAGGGATACCAAGGAGCTTGGGCCTGGAGGTTTCCCGGGAAGGGAAGAGGTAGGAAGGAGAGGGCGAGAAGAGGGAAAAGCCAGTTCCTCATGGGAACCTCCGGGTGTGGGGGTTTCGGTGAACCTCTCTGCATCTTACTCTTCCTGGCCTGGGGAGAAAGGCGGGTTTCCCCTCCTGGAGGGGCGGGTGGTGCTCCAACCCGGGGCGGATCGGGAGAGCCTTGTCTTGACAGGACGGAAGGGGGAGGGAGACCATCCCCTTCCTTTGCATCAGCCGAGGACGCGAGAGACGGGAGGTCCGGGCCTTGTCCAGAATCCTTTCACCCAAGGAGGCCGCCGCCATGCTTGGTGTTCCCCTGGACACCTTCATGCGGTGGGTCCGTCAGGGAAAGATCCTGCTCAAGGAACGGAACGGGAGGACGGGGATTCCCTACCGGGAGCTGGAGCAGTGGGCCCAGGAGCGGCACATCCACCTGGAGCCCCACCGCCTCGTGGAGGACACGGACCGGGAGCGGGAGGAGGTGAACCTCCTCGAAGCCTGCCGCCGGGGAGGGGTCTTCTTCGGGATCCGGGCCTCTTCGGTGGACGAATTCCTCGCCAAGGCCGTGGAGCTTTGCCCCCTGCCCGAGGGGGTGGACCGGGAGAACCTCCTGGACAGGCTCATCCAGAGGGAGCACATGGCCCCCACGGCCCTGGGGGGAGGCGTGGCCGTTCCCCACCCCAGGAAGCCCCTGGCCGAACTGGAAGCGCCCATCGTGTCCACCTTCTTCCTCTCGGAACCCCTGGACTTCCACGCCATGGACGGCAAACCCGTCCGGGTGGTCTTCCTCATGCTGAGTCCTTCCACGAGGGAGCACCTCAAGCTCCTCTCCCAGTTGGCCTTCTTTCTCAAGAGTCCGGCGGCCCGCCAGGTGCTGGAGACCTGCCGCGACGAGGAGACCTTCTTCCGAGCCCTGGAATCCTTCGGCGGGCCGAGCGCCTAGGAAAGGGGGAACGTGAGACGGATCCGGGTTCTCTCCCTGGGGTTTCGGCGGTTCTTCCTGAACCTGGACGACCGCCTGCGCCTGATCCTCATCGCCCTGGTGGTGGGGATCTTCGGCGGAGTGGCCTCCTGCGCCCTCAACGAGTCCCTCGATGCCGTGGAGGTGTGGGTCGAGGGTTTCCGGTCACATTGGTATGCCCCCCTCCTCCCCGGGCTGGGGGCGGCCCTCTCCTGGATCTTTCTTTTCTACGTGGTGAGGGAAGGGAAGGGGCACGGCGTTCCCGAGGTCATCTACAGCATCACCCGCCGGGGAGGGTTGCTCAGGTTCCGGTCCAGTTATTCCCGGTTGATCTCCTGCCTGCTCACCATCGGTTCCGGCGGTTCGGCCGGCCCGGAGGCTCCCGTGGTGATCTCCGGCGGGGCACTGGGCTCCAACATCGCCAGTTTCTTCCACCTGAAGGAACGCCAGCGGTCCCTCCTGGTGGGATGCGGGGCCTCGGCTGCCATCGCCGCCATCTTCAACGCCCCCATGGCGGGGATCGCCTTCGCCCTGGAGACCATCCTGGGCGAGTGGTCCCAGGTGAACCTGATTCCCATCGCCATCGCCTCGGTGGCGGGGACCGAGGTGAGCCGCCTCCTCCACGGGGACCAGATTCCCTTCCAGTCCAGGCCCTTCCACTTCGACGCCAAGGACCTCCTGGTCTGCGCCCTCCTGGCGGTGTTCACCGCCGCCATGGCCGTTCTCCTCATCCGCTCCCTCCGCCTGGTGGAGAGGAGATCTTCCAGGTTCCGCCTGCCCGGCTGGGCCCTGGCCCTCCTGGGGGGGATCCTGGTGGGGACCATCGGGATCTGGATGCCCTTCGCCCTGGGCGAGGGCTACTACCCCACCCGGCTGGCCATCGACAACCTCTTCCCCAAGGGGGCGGCCTTCGTCTTCTTCGCCCTGGCGGCGAAGATGCTCACGACGAGTCTCACCCTGGGAACGGGCGGTTCGGGCGGGCTCTTCGCCCCCTGTCTCGGGATCGGCGCCTTCTCGGGACTCTTCTTCCACCGGATCCTGGCCCAGGTGGTGCCCGGCGCCAGGTGGCCCGACGGGGGATTCTTCGCCCTCTTGGGGATGGCCGGGGTGATGAGCAGCGTCCTCCAGGCCCCCATGACGGGGATCTTCCTCATCGTGGAAATCACGGGAGGGTATGACGTCCTGCTTCCCGTGGTGCTCGTGGCGGTTCTCAGCGCCACGTTGAGTCAATACTTCGAACCCTACTCGGTCTACCACCAGGAGCTCCTTGAGCGGGGCGAGCTCCTCCGGCCCCGGACGGACGCGCGTATCCTGGCCGACCTGGAGATCTGGGAGCTCCTGGACAAGGACTTCCATCCCGTCCCCCCCGAGATGACCCTCAAGGAGTTCCGGGAGATCCTCCAGCGCACCAGGCGGAACCTCTTCCCTGTGGTGGAGAAGCACTCGGGGGACTACATGGGGGCCCTGGTCCTGGACGAGATCAGGCCCTACATCTTCTCCTCGGGTTTCTACGACCAGCTCCTCGTGGAGGAGGTGATGGACCGGGACTATCCCACGGCCTCGCCCGAGGAGGAACTGGGGGATATCCTGGAGCGGATGAACGAGAAGGATGTTTCCTGCATCCCCGTCGTGATGGACGGGAAGGTCCTGGGGCTCCTCTCCAAGGCGACCGTCCTGGACCACTACCGTTGGGAACTGATCGTGCAGGAATGAGACCACGAGGAGGGAAACGGTGATCACCAGTTCGCTTCTTCACATCTTCCGCAACGCCCCGTTCGGGCGCGAGACCCTCATGCAGTCCGCCTATTTCTGCCGGGTCATGGACGTTTCCCTCCACGTCTACTTCCCCGTCCACGACCAGTTTCTCATGTATTTCCAGAACCGGATCGTCACGGTTCCCCTGGACCACAGCTATCTCAGGGATCCCGATACGGCCCGGGACCACGCCAGGGAGATCGTCGAAAAGGAGGGGATCACCCTCCACCCCGTGGAGCCCAAGGGCTTTACGGCCACGACCCTCCCGGAGGTGCCCGTCCACTTCCAGTTCATGACCTGCCCGAGGGTCCTCAGCGACCTGCACACCCGGATCGGCCTGGGCCACATCGGTCCCAGGGTCCGGCAGATCGTGAAGAACGCCCCTTTCCCGGTCCTCCTCCCGGCCTCCCTGGCGAGAGAGTGGAAGAGCGTGACCTCCTTCTTCGGAGGATCGGAACACTCCTTCAAGGCCCTCCACCTGGCGGCCCAGATCTCCAAGAAGACGGGCTTTCCCCTGAGAATCTTCACCTGGTCCGAGGAGAGGCCCAAGGAGCACTTCGAGAAACTCCTCCGGGAGGGCGGGGGAATGAAGGAACTGGAAGGGGTGGAGTGGACCTGGATCTTCCGCCGGCATCCGGACGTCAAGGTGAGCCTCTACGACGTGCCCCACGACTCGATCCTCGTGGCCGGGGCCTACGGGGCGGGCGACGTGAAGAAGGTCCTCTTCGGTTCCTTCACCGAAGTCATCCACTCGGTCCTTCCCAACCCCCTCCTCCTGGTGGGACCCCTCTACCATCGGATCTGATCGGACGGGCCGGGGCCCTTTGTGCAGGGCCGTTCCTGCCCGGCATGTCTCCTACAGGCCCTCCAGGAGGTGGCCCAGCTTGCACTTCTTGGTCTTCAAGTAGTGCTGGTTGTGGGGGTTCGGGGGGATCTCGATGGGGAGGCGCTCGACGATGTCCAGGCCGTAGCCCTTGAGGGCGGTGTACTTCCGGGGATTGTTGGAGAGGAGGCGGATCTTCCGGACACCCAGGTCGTGGAGGATCTGGGCCCCCGTTCCGTACTCCCGCTCGTCGGCCTGGAATCCCAGGGCCAGGTTCGCCTCGACCGTGTCCATGCCTTCTTCCTGGAGGGCATATGCCTTCAGCTTGTTCTCCAGGCCGATCCCCCTTCCCTCCTGGCGCATGTAAAGGAGGATTCCCTTGGGGGCGGCGGCGATCATCTCCAGGGCCTTGTGGAGCTGGTTCCCGCAATCGCACCTCAGGCTTCCGAAGACGTCCCCCGTGAGGCACTCCGAGTGGACCCGGACCAGGACGGGCTCCTCGATGGGAGGGAAGCGGCCCTCCTTGCCCTTGGGCGCCTCGATGCCCTTGCAAAGGGCCAGGTGGACCACGCCGTCCACCAGAGAGCGGTAGGCGTGGCACTGGAACTCGCCGAGCTGGAGGGGAAGCTTCACCGAGGCGACCCTCTCGATGAGGCGCTCCCTCCTGCGGCGGTATTCGATGAGCTGGGGAACGGTGCACATCTTCAGTCCGTGTCGGGCGGCGAACTTCTCCAGGTAGGGCCGGCGGGCCGGTTCGCCCTTCTCGTCCAGGATCTCGCAGATCACCCCGGCGGGCTTGAGGCCCGCCAGCCTGCAGAGGTCCACGATTCCTTCGGTCTGGCCCGCCCGGACCAGGACGCCCCCTTCCCTGGCCCGGAGGGGGGGGACGTGACCCGGTCGGACCAGGTCGGAAGGCTTGGCCCCGTCGGCCACGGCGGTGAGGATGGTCTTCGCCCTGTCGCTGGCGGAGATCCCCGTGGTGACCCCTTCCTTGGCCTCGATGGTGACGGTGAAGTTGGTGCCGAACCGGGAGGTGTTGGTGGAGACCTGGAGGGGGAGTTCCAGGCGGTCGCAGATCTCCCCGTCCAGGGCGAGGCAGACCCAGCCCCGGCCCTGGGTGATCATGAAGTTGATCGCCTCGGGGGTGACCATCTGGGCCGCCATGGCCAGGTCCCCCTCGTTCTCCCTGCCCGGGTCGTCGGCAAGGATGATCATCTTGCCCGCTTTCAGGTCCTCCAGGACCTCGGGAATGGATGCGAATTCCATGGTTACCTGCTCTTCTCCTGCTCCCCCGGTTCCCGCCGGGATCCAAGGATAATCCTTTTCACCAGGGAAACAGGGCCCGGCGGGCACTCCTTTCCTGGTTTTGTTCTTTCCTGCCCCACAGGGAGGCCCTTTCCGGGGAAAACCTGGCCAGTCGTGCAGAAAACCCACGACCCCTCCTCCCTCCTCCCCCGGGGAGCCCCGGCGGGCCCCATGGCAAGGCCCATTCCCGCCTGCCTAAACTTCCGACAACACCTTGTCGAAAGGCGGCACAGGAAAAGGAACCATCGGGAAACCTGGGGGAAGCCCGCCATGAAGAGAACCGTCCTGGAGATCGCCCTCGTGGGAGGAGTCCTTGCGGCACTGGGGTACTTCCACGAGAAACTCAACCACTTGAACCAGAGCCACGGCGAGAAGGACCAGAAGATCGCCCGCCTCGAGTCGGACCTGGCCCGGGCCCGCTTCCTCCTGGGAAGCGAGAAGAAGGCCAAGGACACCCAGGTGGCTCGTCTCCAGGAGAGACTGGCCAGGCTCTCCCGGCTCATGGAGAGCCTGAAGGCCAAGATGGACACCCAGAGCCGGCACCTGGGGGAGGTCCGGGAGGCCCTGGAGCAGATGACCCGCCAGAAGGAAGAGGTGGCCCGGGACCTCAAGATCCTCCGGGAGGAGGAAGGGAAGTGGGGCTCCGTGGCCAAGAACGCCGCCCTGGTGGCGGACAAGCTCAAGGAGCAGGAGCGGGCCCTCGAGAAGCTCAAGGTGAGCCTCCTGGAGGACAAGGAGCATCTCAGGAAGGCCCTTCTCCTCCCCTCGGTCCAGCTCAACGGGCCCGACACGGTGGGGTCGGGGACCCTGATCTACAGCGGCCCCGCCAGGAAGGGGCCGGGCTTCGAGACCTTCATCTTCACCTCCTTCCACGTGGTCCGGGACATCTTCTCCGACATCGCCTCGGACCAGGAGAAGGTGGTGGATGTGACGATCTACTTCCCCGAGGGGAAGAAGAACTACAAGGCCGACCTGGTGGCCCAGAACACCAAGATCGACCTGGCCCTCTTGAAGCTCCGGTGCAAGGCCAAGATCCCCTACACGGCTTCCTTGGCCACGCGGGAAGAACTGGCCGGCCTGGACGTATTCACCAAGGTCGTGGCCGTCGGTTGTCCCCTGGGCAACGACCCCATCCCCACCGAGGGGGTGGTGACGGACCTGCAGAACCAGATCGGAGGAGCCAACTACTGGATGATCAACGCCCCGACCTACCTGGGCAATTCCGGCGGGGGTGTCTTCCTGGCGGACTCGCGCCACCTGGTGGGTGTCTTCAGCAAGATCTTCACCCACGGCAAGTTCAATCCCGCCGTGGTGCCCCACATGGGGCTCTGCACCCCCCTCCCGGACATCCTGAAGTGGCTGGAGAAAACTCCCTACAGTTTCCTCGCCGGGGGGCCGAAAAAAGACCTTGCCCGGGCCCAAAGGTCCGGGCTCTGAGCCTCGCCAGAGCGAAAAGGCGGAACCTTCCTTTGCTGAAGGCGAGGGAGGTCAAGGAAACGCCGGGCCCGGGGGAAAAACCCCGGGCCCTTTTTCTTTCCTCGGGGGAATCATCCCGTCGGGGTGACGCCCTTCTTTAGAATTATGTTGCCGTATTTTGCGGTCTCGCCGGTCATCACCACGGCGAAGGCCTTCCGGGCCCTCTCGTAGAAGGCGAACCTCTCGATCCTGGCGATGGGGGGCGTCCCCGGGGCGTGTCGGTCCACCACCTCCCGGTAGGCCTTCTCCACGGCCGGGTCCAGGGTGTCCCCGGGAACGGGGGCCATCATCACCAGAGGGCTCTCCACGTAGGCGTCCAGCTCGAAGAGGGGGAGGATGGCCTCCAGCAGGCCGGGAATCCTGGTCCCGTCGCTCCGCAGGACCCGGGGGTTCAAGCTTTCCCCCGGGAAGTGGGCGTCCGCCAGGACGATCTCGTCTCCGTGGCCCATCCTGCAGAGAAGGGCCAGGAGATCCGGGCCGAGAAGGGGAGAGATGCCTTTCAACATGTTCGGGCCTCCTCATGTTCGGGAAGAGGGGGCGAAGATACCCCCAGGAAGAGGGTTTTTCCTCCGGGTTCCTCCCTCCCCGGCGCCGGTGGAAGGCGGTTCGGAATCACCGGGCTGTAACTTCCTGATCTCCACCGTGCCCCCTTCGAACGCCGGGGGGAGGAATTCCAACCGATACCTGCATCGTGGTTTCACCAGGTGGGCCCGGAGAGCCGAACCAGGTTTTGTGAAGAAGACCTTCGGGAACTGGATCGCCAAAGGGACGGCCCTGGGACTCCTCGCCTTCCTGGGGTCTCCGGCGGGGGCCCAGGTGGGGGACCGCCTGGTCACTCTGGAAGAGGCCCTGGCCGAAGGCATCGTGAAGCTCGGGGTCCAGGGGCTGGGTCCGGACAAGGTCCGCCTCAACATCCAGTCCCTGGTGCTCCGCCCCCTCAAGGTGATCCTCCCGAGAGGAGCGGTCTTCGGCTCGGCCCTGGTGACCCGGGGATGGAGGGCGGCCAACCGGGTCCGGGAGATGCTCCTCCTCGAGGAGACCCGGATCCCCCTGGGCCCAAAGAAACTCGTGTCCCGGGACCTTCCCGCCCTGGGCCTGGACCTTCGGGCCCGGATCCCCCAGTCCTGGGACGTGCTGGTCCTGAAGGGAAAGAGGAAGGTCCCCGGCGGGGAGAGGCTCCTGGCCGCCCTGGACCGGCTCCGGGTGCCCTGGGAGGTCCGCCAGGCCGCCTTCTGGATCCTCTGCAACGACGCCCTTTGCGAGGAGGTGACCCGGAAGCGGCCCAAGCGTCCCGGGGGATTCGGGCCCAGACCCATCCCCCCCCTGGCCTTCGCCGCGGGGATGATGTCCCTCGAGGCGGCCGGGTTCTCTCTGGCCGGAAGGAGGTGCAACCGCCACCCCTGGGTCCTGGTACCGGCCGCCCGGCCCAGGCTCTACCCGGTCTGGGGCCGCGCCCTTTCCAGGTGGGCCCTGGCCCGGCTCCACGCCAGGGGACACGAGGGAGAGTATTCCCAGGTGATCCTGAGCATCCTGGAGAAGGACCCGGATCCCAGGGTCTGCCTGGAAGCCTTCAAGGTCGCCGCCGCATCCCGGGGACCCAAGGCCCTGGCGGCCATGGAAAGGTGCCTGGAACGCTTTCCCGAGCTTCCCGAGGTGGACGGGTTCTCTCCAAGGCGCGTCCTTCGGGCCCTGGTCTTCTCGGCGGGTCGCTCCTATGCCGCCCCGGCTCCTTCCGGCGGCGCCGGGGTCGCCCCCTCCCGGCTCGACCTCGACCGGCTCCTCTCCAGGATCCGCGGGGGCGGGCCCGGTGCGGAGAAGGCCCTGGCCGACCTCGCCCTCCTGGGAAGGAAGATCAGGAATCCCAAGGACCGGATCCGGGTGGGGAAGACCCTGGCGGTCTGCCTGGACTGGGAGTTCCCCTTCCCCGGAACCGCCCTGGTGAAGGCCGTCGGCGCCTTCCGGGACACCTGGGACCTGGGGAAGTTGTTGAGGATCCTCGCCCGCCGGGGGGAGGTCCGGGCCGTGACACGGTGCGTCTGGGTCCGCCTGGTGGCCCTCTACCCGGACTGGGCCGCCACGAATTGGCTCCTGGACAGGATCTACGATCCGGACAAGCGTGTGCGGGCCGAGGCGGTGAGGGCCCTGGAGAAGAGGAGGGACGCCGTGGGTCCCCTCCTGGCCCGTGCCCGGGGAGGCCCCTCCCTCGAGGTCCGGCTGGCCGCCCTGGATGCCCTGGCGGGAGGCCCGGGGGCCAAGAGCATCCCCGTGCGCCGGGCGGTCTACCATCTCCTGGGAGATCCTTCCGACCGGATCCGTGCCAAGGCGGCGGATCTCCTGGTCCGGTGGAAGTGCGGGGAGTATCTCTCCAGGTTGATCGAGCTGTGCGCCTCCGATCCCTCCCAGAGAGTGCGCTGGGCCGCGGCCAGGGGGATCCGTCTCCTTGGGGACGCAGGGGCGGCCCGGAAGATCCGTGCCCTTCTCGGGAGCGGCGGCCGGGTCTCCCGGGAGCTCCACTGGGCCCTCGCAGGCCTGGAGGCCCGGAGATAGGTTTCCCCTCCCTTCCGGCAACCCCCGGAGCGGGTGGTCTTTCCGGGGACAGGGCCGCCATCGGCAAGGAGGGTGACCACTCCCACGCCTTCTCTTTTCCTGCCGGGCAGGCCTTCCCTTTCTCCGGAATGTTCCGAAAGGATCCGGTAGAATCCTCTCGGACCCGGGGCGGCGGCGGGGAAACCAGGGAAGAAGTCCCTCCTTCCCCCCGTCTCAAGGGGTCTCATGGAGTTCGCCTTGGTAGAGACGTCCACTTCTTCCCCCAGGGATGAGAAGGATCTGGTGCGGGAAGCCCTTGCCGGGTCCCACGAGGCCTGCAAGGAGCTGGTCGAGCTCTACCAGGACAGGCTCTTTCGGCTCATGGGGCGCTTCACCCGCGACCCCCAGGAGCGGGAGGACCTGGTCCAGGAGGTCTTTCTCAAGGTCTTCCGCCACTTGGGGAAGTTCAAGTTCGACTCGGCCCTCTACACCTGGATCTACCGGGTGGCGGTGAACGCCGCTTCGGACTACCTGGCCGCCAGGAAGAGACGGCCCATGGTGCTCCTCGAGGACATGCAGGTCGTGGAACGAGGGCCCTCCAGCAGGAAGGAGCCCTCCGGCCCGGCCAAGGCCCTCCTCGCCTCGGAGGTCCGGGAAGTGACCCGCCGGGTCCTGGCCAGGCTTCCCGAGAAGTTCCGGAAGGTCCTGATCCTCAGGGAATACGAGGATCTCTCCTACCAGGAGATGGCCCAGGTCCTGGGGATCTCCATCGGCACGGTGGAATCCCGGCTCTTCCGGGCCCGGAAGAAGTTCCTGGCCGAGGCGGAGCGTCTCTATCCCGGTTTCTTCCGGGGAAGGAAGGAAGAACCATGATGCACCCCGAGGAAAGGCTGGCCCAGCGCCTGGTGGATGGGTGCCTCTCCGGGCCCGAAGAGAGAGAGGCCCGGGCCAGGCTGGCCCGGGACAAGGATTTCCGCGCCCTCGTGGAGAGGCTCAGGTCCCTCCGGGAGTGTTTCGCCGCCGGGGGAGAGGAGTGGACCCGGTCCGGGGCGCCGCCGGGCTTCTCCTCCCGGGTGGCCATGGCGGTCCGGTCCGGCCAGGCCCCTCCCGCCGATCTGGCGGCCTGGAGCCGGAGGCTCTCCTGGGCGGCGGCGGCCCTGCTCCTCCTCTCCCTTTCGATCCTGGCGGGTTTCCGGGCCTACCGGGGGGGCAACAGCATCCAGGCCGACGACCTGGGGCGGCGTTACGAGTTGCTCCTGCAGAGGGCCAGGGCGAGGGAGGGGAAGATGAAGGAGCGCCTCGGGGTCCGCCCGCCGGCGGCCGAGAGGTCCCGGAAAGAGGAGGAGAGGAGGAAATGAAGGGGAAGGGCCCATGGCCCCTGGTGCTCCTTTCGGCCTTGTGGCTGGCCGCCGGTTTCGCCGCCGGGTGGACGGCGGGCACCTTGCGGGGGGAGACCGGTCCGGCCGGGCCTCTTGCCAATCCAATGGTGAAGCGCCTGGAAGAGGTCCTGCACCTGGACGCCGAACAGAAGGAGATGCTGGCCTCGGCCCTGGAGGGGAACCGGCGGAAGATCGAGAGGGTGAAGATGGACGAATCCAGCCTCAACCCCGAGGCGAGGAAGAAGATCGCGAGGATCCGGGCCGAGCTGGACTATATCATCCAGTACGGCATCTTGACCGAAGAACAGCTGGCGAAATACTGGGCTCTCCGGAAGCAGGGGAGGGCCGGCTCGAGAAGGTAGTTCCATGCCCAAGGTTACGGGAATCTCCCTGGAAGGGAACGAATTGCGCCTGGTGGAGCTGGAGGGCTCCTCCAAGCGTTTCCGGATCACCCAGGCCTTCGTCGTCCCTCTCCAGGAGGGTGGGGAGCCCCAGGAAGGCGGGGCCGGGGAAGAAGGGGCCGGCGGGAGATCGGAGAAGGAGACCGAGAGGGAGAGGGTCCGTTCCCTCGCCGCGGCCCTGAAGGAGAGCAAGGTCCAGCGGGAGCACGCCGCCTTCGTCCTGGACGGGAAGGACGCCTTCATCCGGAACGCCAAGGTGGAGCTCAAGGGCGAGGAACAGATCCGCAAGGTCATCAAGTTCGAGGCCGAAGGGGTATTCCAGTCCCTCGACGTGGACGACGTGATCGTGGACTTCCTCCCCTGCAAGGAGGTGGAGGACGGGACGGAAGTCCTTGTCGCGGCCTACCCGAAGACCTCCCTGAGGGAAGTCCTGGACAGGCTCCAGCGGGCCGGTCTGGATCCGGAACTCGTGGAGCTGGACGCCGTGGCGCTCTTCCGAGGGGCCCAGGCGCTGGGTTTCCTGGATTCCCAGGAGGACCAGGTGATCCTGGATCTCGGACTTACCTCGGGCCGTATCCTCTTGGTGGAGAAGGGCTCCCTGGCGGCCCTTCGGACTCTCCGGTTCGGCCTGGAGGCCTACCTTCCCCCCGAGCCCGCCCGCGAGGACGGAGAGGAGGAGCCCGGTGAGGAAGAGGATGGCTCCCGGGCCCCCTCGGGCCCCCGCCGGGCCGACCCGGAATCCCTGGGCGCCTACGCAGAGAGAGTGGCCCGGGAGGTGAAGCGGTTCCTGGCGGGCTTCGCCGCCGGGATGGAGATCCGGGCCGTCCTGGCCACGGGGAAGGCCTTCCTCTCGCCGGGGGTGATGGAGGGCGTTTCCGGTAAGCTCGACACGGAGATCCAGGTTCTCCGGCCTCTCAGTGGAGTGGCTCATCCCCTGGAGGAAGGGGAGGCGGAGATCCTGGAGGCTTCGGTCCTTCCTGCCCTGGGCGCCGCCCTGGAACTCCTCGGGGCCGCCGAGCCGGGGATGAATTTCAGGCAGGAGGAGTTTCAGTTCGCCCGCAAGTTCGAGCGGATGAAATTCCCCCTGGTGGTATGCCTGATGCTCCTGGCCTTCTTCCTGGTGCTCAAGTACACGAGGACCGCCCGGGAGCGCTGGGTCTACGAGTACTACCTGGGCACCCCGGCGGCGCGGGGAAAGCTGGCCAGGTTCCAGTTGATCCCCCGGGTCTGGAACGTGTACGTGGCCCCCAGCCTCCCGGCGAAGCTGGCCCGGAAATACAAGATCCCCCCCGATACGGTCGCCTTGCCCCAGGTGCTCTCCTACTACAAGGCCCGGATGGACCAGTACCTGAAGGAGCAGGAGGAGAAGCTGGGTTTCTATCCCGACCTTCCTCCCCTGGAGTCGGGCCTCCACGTTCTCCGGGCTTTCGCCTGGTTCTTGGAGAAGGCCAGGAGCCGGTTTTCCGGAAAGGTCCTGGTGACCGCCTTGGACCTGAGGGTCGGCAAGAAGAAGAGTTCCCGCTACCTGGCCTTCGATCTTCTCTTCTGGGGGGATTCGGCCCGCCGGGACTTCGACGAGATGCGCAGGATGTGGGACCAGGTCTGCAACGAGACGAGGAAGTCCCCTTACAAGGAGTCGCCCTTCCTCTCCTTCGTGCCGAGTTCGAAGGAGTCGCCCACGAATCCGCCGGGCGGGTTCTGGAGGAAGGGGAACAAGCTCATGCTCAAGGCGGAGATCCCCATCGTCTCCGACTGGCCGCCTTCGGGGTCGTGAGGAGGAACCATGGGACCTGACACGGAAAAGAAATCCTTCGACCTCTTCAACCTGGTCCTGGCGGTCTCCATCCTGGCCTGCCTGGGCTTCGGCGTTCTCTACTACCTGGAGTGGAAGAAGCTCGGGGAGGTGAAGACAACCTTCAGCCAGGCGGAAGTCCTGATTCCCAAGATCCGCGCCGTGGCCGAATCCATCGCCAAGCTCCGGGAGAAGGAGCGGGCCGGCCAGAGAGTGACCGACGCCCACGACTACATCGAGAAGTACATCGAGATGGGCGGGGTCCTCGGCAAGGACGATTTCAGCTTCCGCGACGGCGAGAGGCCCGTGGACAAGCGGGGGTTCCAGGACCATACCGTGACGGTCACCTTCGGCCAGGGCCGGAAGAACGTGAAGTTCCTCTCCCGCAAGAACGTATTTTCCATTCTCTACAACATCGAGTCCCAGTCCCGGCAGTTCAAGATCGGCAGGCTCAACATGGTGGCCAAGGAGGTGGCCACCGGCTACGGGCGGAAACGCCGGGATCCCAAGGAACTCTCCGACCTCTGGCTGGTCCGGGAGATGGTGGTGGTCCGCCGGACGCCTGCGAAGACGGTGAAGCGGGGAAAGAGGTCGCGCCGGGCCGGAGGGCGCTGAAGTGGCACCGGGGGAGGAGAGGGCCTTCCGGGGTGAGCCGGCGATGGAGGCTTCCTTTTCCCGGAGCCCGGCCGGACTCTTCCTGGCGGGACTGGTCCTCCTCCTCTCCCTCTCTTCCTGCAACCTCCTGGTGAACTACACGGACCGCCTGGTGGATCCCGGCACGGGCCGGACTCCCCTGGTGACCTGGCCCGCCAGGTTCGGCTGGGGGGTGGGTTTCGTGGCGGGGCTCCCCCTGGACCTGGCCGGCGCCCCGGTGAGCTACGCCGTCTACAAGGCCGGGGGAAGCCAGGACCCGGGTTATCTCTTCTATTTTCTCTTTCCTTCCCTGGTCACTTCTCAGATCGGGACCCTCCTTCTGGGAGCACCCTTCGACTTCCTGGAGTTCGTGACCTATAGATGGTGGTCCGGCGGGGAAGGCGGGAAGGAGGAGGGCACGGAGCCCGGGAGGCCGGCCGGAAAGGCGCCCTCCGGGGCGGGAAGGGCCGGGAGCGGCGATTGAGCGGGCGGGACCAGGAAAAGAAGGGCCTCCGGGAGAGGCTGGAGCAGGCTCTCCTCGAAGGGGAGGGGAAGGCCTCCCTCGAGGCCTGGCTGGAGTTTTTGCTTCCCCGCCGGGACCTGGAGGACTTCGCCAGGAGTTACTCCCTGAAAATAAAAGGGTTCCGGCCGGAGAAGGCTCCCCTGCGGCTTCTGGTGGCCCGCCTCGCCAAGGCCTTTCTCGAGGACGGGGGGATCCGGGGGGGCGTCCTGGCGAGGCTCCAGGACCTTCTGGAGGGAGAGCCCCTTCCCGGGCCGCCCCGGGTGGAGGAAGAGAAGGTATGCCCTCCCACGCCTGCCGAGGAGGAGGTGGAGGCCCTCCGGTCCCGCCTGGAGGAGAGCCTGCGCGAGAGGGACGCCCTGGAACTCAGGGAGCGGGAACTCGAGGGGGAGTTGGAGAAGGTCCGCTCGGGGGAGAAGGACCTCCGCCGTAGAGTCCTGGACGCGGAATCGGAGAAGCGCAAACTGGAGGAGCAGGTCCGCAAGCTCAGGGAACTCGCCCCGGAGGCCAAGGAGGCCAGGGACCTCAGGCGGCGCCTGGAGGCCCTGGAGGAGGAGAACGAAAGGCTCCGGGCCTCCCTGGCGAGCATGAACACCGACAAGTCCCTCCTGGAGCGGGAGGTGGAGGATCTCCGCAAGAGGAAGACCAGGAAGGTCCGGGTGGAACCCAGGAGGGAGCCGCCCCCCTCCCTTCCCCAGGAAGACCCGGACCAGTGGCACATCCCCGTCTTCGAGAAGGAGTTCCAGGAGACCCTCCTGGCCTCGCCGGCCCAGGAGGCCCAGCGGATCCTGAAAACGGTATTCTTCGCATGCCAGGACCCCTTCTATCCCTCGCTGAACCTGAAGAAGCTCGAGGGGAAGGGGGATCTCTGGTCCGTCCGGGTGGACCCGGGCATGAGGCTCATCTTCCTCAGGGAGGGGAAAGTGTTCCGGTTCCTGGCCGCCACGGACAGGGAGGACCAGGACACGGAACTCAAGAGCCTGAGGGAGCGTTACGGCTGACGGGCCGCCGATCGTTTTCGGAGTCATGATTCGAGGAAGACTCGCCCCGAGCCCCACGGGGGCCCTCCACCTGGGAAACGCCAGGACCTTCCTGCTGGCCTGGCTCCAGGTTCGGAGCGCCGGCGGCCGGGTGGTGCTGAGAGTGGAGGATCTGGACGGGCCCCGGGTGAAGAAGTGGGCCTTCGACCAGACCCTGGAAGACCTGGAGTGGCTCGGCCTGGACTGGGACGAAGGTCCCGGCAAGGGGGGGGATTACGGCCCCTACGTCCAGGGGGAACGGCTGGACCGTTACGGCCGGATCCTGGAGATCCTGGGAGAGAAGGGGCTGGTCTATCCCTGCGTCTGCACCCGCAAGGAGGTGGCCCTTGCGGCCAGCGCCCCCCAGGGGCCGGACGGGGAGGGGCCGCCCTATCCAGGCACCTGCCGGGGCAGGTTCGGGAGTCTCCGGGAGGCCCGGGAGAAGACGGGTCGGAAGGGGGCCCTCCGTTTCCTCGTGGAGGAAGAGGGGCCCGTCGACTTCCGGGACCTCTTCCTGGGACCGCGGTCCTGGGACGTGGCCCGGTCCTCGGGGGACTTCGTCGTGGCCAAGGGGGACGGCACGCCTTCCTACCAGCTGGCCTGCGTGGTCGACGACCACGCCATGGAGATCACCCACGTCCTCAGGGGGGACGACCTGGTCCCCTCGGCGGCCCGCCAGATCCTTCTCTACCGGGCCTTGGGATGGGAGCCTCCTCTCTTCGCCCATACTCCCCTCCTGGTGGGCCCCGACGGAAGGAGGCTCGCCAAGCGCCACGGCGACACGAGGGTGCGCCGGTTCCGGGAGGCCGGGGTCGGGCCCGAGGCCCTCGTAGGGTGGCTCGCCCAAGTCTCCGGGCTCCTTCCGCCGGGCCGGGAGGCCATGCCGGCGGACCTGGTGGAGAGCTTCGATCTCGCCAAGGTGCCGGCCGGCCGGGTCGTGGTACGCCTCCCCCTTCCCTTCGCGCCGGAAATCCGGGCCTGAAGGGAGGGAGCCCGCCGGGTAGACTCCCGGCCATGGCCACGGCAAGAGACTTGCAGAATCTTCTCTACCGGATCGATGGAAGGGGCTACCCGGCCTACAAGGAGATCGCCGGAAAGTGGACCTTCCCCGGTTTCACCCTCCAGGTGGACCACGTCCAGGGGGATCCCTTCGCAGCGCCCAGCCGGCTCCGGGTGGTCCTCTCCAGGGAGCAGGCTCCTTTTCCCCTGGACCTCAGGAGTCCCAGGTCCAGGGCCCTGGGGGTGGAGTGGCTCCTGGCCCGCCGGTTCGCCGTCGAGGCCGGCAGGCTCGGCGCCAGGCGGGGGTCGGGAAAGAGCGGGATCCTCGAGATGGACGCACCGGGCCAGGAGGTCCTGGAGAGGACGGCCCTGCGCCTCTTCCCCGAGGGGGGGCTCGAAGCCAGGTTCTTCGCCGGCCTCCCGGCGGCGGGGAGGCGGATCCTGGGACGACAGGCGGCGGAGATGCTCCTGGTGGATCTACCCCGGCTGGTGGAGGAGACTCTCCTTCCGGGAGCCTACGATGGTGAGGAGCTCCGGCTCCACGCCGAGACCAACGAGGACGCTTCCTTTCTCCGGGATGCCCTGGCGGAGCGGGGGCTCGTGGCCTTCGTGGCCGACGGGGCCATCCTTCCCAGGCGGTCCGGCGTGGACGACAGGCCTCTAGAGAAGGGAGCCGTTCCCTTCCAGTCGCCTCCTTCCCTCAGGGTGGAAGTCGACCTTCCCAACAGGGGGAAGATTACGGGAATGGGAATCCCAAGGGGGGTGACCTTGATCGTGGGAGGGGGGTTCCACGGGAAGTCCACCCTGCTGCGGGGCCTGGAGCGGGGTGTCTGGAACCATCCTCCCGGGGACGGCAGGGAGTTCGTCCTGACCCTGGAAGGGGCTGTGAAGATCCGGGCCGAGGACGGGCGTTCCGTGTCGGGCGTGGACATCTCGCCCTTCATCCGGGACCTTCCGGGAGGCAGGAAGACTTCCTTCTTCTCCACTTCCAACGCCTCGGGTTCCACCTCCCAGGCGGCCAACATCATGGAGGCCCTGGAGGCCGGGGCGGAAGTCCTGCTCCTGGACGAGGACACGGCGGCCACGAATTTCATGATTCGGGACCACAGGATGCAGGAGCTGATCTCCCGGGAGAGGGAGCCCATCGTGCCCTTCGTGGACCGGGCCCGTTCTCTCCACGAGGACCTGGGGATCTCCACCATCCTGGTCATGGGAGGAAGCGGGGACTACTTCGACGTGGCGGACCTGGTGATCGCCATGGAGGAATACCTACCCCGGGAAGTGACGGAGAAGGCCAGGGAGATCGCCCGGAGGATCCCCACGGGGAGGGTGGCCGAGGCTCCCGGACCCATGGAGAGGCCCGGCGGCAGGATTCCCCTTCCGGCGAGCATCGATCCATCCAAGGGCCGGCGGGAGGTGAGCCTCAAGTCCAGGGGGCTCCACGTGATCCAGCTCGGCCGGGAGACGATCGACCTCAAGCTGGTGGAGCAGATCGTGGATTCCTCCCAGACCCGGGCCCTGGGGCTGGCCCTGCTCTACCTCAGGGAGAGGGCCCTGGACGGCAGGCGGACCCTGGCTGAGGCCCTGGACCTCGTGGAGAAGGCCCTGGAGGAGGAGGGTCTGGACGTCCTGGACAGGCGGAGACTCCCCGACCTGGCGGCCTTCCGCCGTTTCGAGCTCGCCGCGGCCCTCAACCGCCTGCGGACCCTTCGAGTGAAGCCCTCCACCTCCCCGGCGGGGTGAGGGAGGGCTTGCGGTCCGCACGAATCCTTTCCCCTCGGGGGGCTCAGAGCTTCAGGGGGGGCAACCCCCACTTCTCCTGGAGAAGGATATATTCGGCCTTGGGCAACTGGACGAGGACAGGGTCCTTCACGGCGTTCAGCCATGTGAGGAGCTCGAGGATCCGGTCGGCCGGCATGGCGGTGCACCCGGAGGTCCCCCTCTTCCTCCCGTCCCAGATGTGGAGGAAGATGCAGGATCCCAGGCCGGGCACGGGGTTCGGGCGGTTGTGGTCCACCACGATTCCCCAGAGGTAGAGGTCGTCGGGCCGGGACATCCTCTCGAAGCTGGTCCAGTCCCGGGAGGCGGCCTTCCCGCCGTCCACGATGAGGCCGTAGCTCCTGGAACGGGGGTCGTCCACACAGATCATCCCGGGCGTAACCTGGAGATAGCGGAGCTTGACGAAGCCCGCCTGGGTGGCCGGGGCGTACCCGAAGGCCTCGGTGAGGGTGAAGGCCCCGGCCGGGGAGCGGCCGTCGCCTTCCCGCTTCACCGGGCCTTCGTCCAGGGCGCCGCCGTGGATGCCCCTTCCCCATCCAAGGCCGGAGCGGCCGAGTTCCACCTGGAAGGGGTTCCCCACGGCCTGCCAGGCGTCCTTCTCCCCTTCCCGCCGGAACCTGCGGAGCACCCCCAGGTGGTCGGTCCAGCTGTCGGTCGTCACCACCAGGAGTTGCCGGGCCTTCGCGATGGGGGAGGGAGGAGGCGGCCCCTTGCGGGCGGCCCCCCCCGAGGAGGCGGGAGTCCCGCAGGAGAAGAGGAGACCAAGGAGAGAGATACCGAGGATTCCGAGGGATCTTGCCGTCATTTCAGGGCCTTCCAGGTTGAAGAAACGCCTTTCGTCCTTCCTGAGAAGGAGGATTGTAGCCTCGCCCGGGCCGGTGGAGAAACAGGAGGCTCGGGCTCTTCCCGGGCCTTGGGTATCATGCCCGCCATGAATCGGGTGCGAGAACCGGCGATCTTCCTCTTGTTCTTCCTCCTCGGGTGGCTGGTCCTGCCGCCTTCCAGCCGGGTGGGGGCCCAGGTCCCTTCTGTGGCGGGGCAGTCCGGGGGAGGTCGGGCCCGGCCGGGAAAGAAGGCTCCTTCCGGGTCGGGAAAGGCCGATTCCCCCGCCAAGTCCGCTCCGGTGGATCCCAGGCTCCAGAGCCCCTTGGCCACGATGTATACCTTCCTGGGTGCCATGTCCCGGGTGAGGCGGGAGGGGAAGGAGGCTTGGAAGGACGCCCTGGAGTGCCTGGATCTTCCCAAGGGGACTCCCCCCGAGGGGGCCCGGGAGCTGGCGGCGGAACTCCTGGGGATCCTGAACCGCCTCGGAGAGATCACACCCGGCTCCCTCAGGGACAAGGAAGAGGTGGACCGGGAGAAGCTCCAGCGTTTCCGGTTCTTTCCCCAGCCCCTCTTCCACGACTGGATCCCCAGGAAGGTCCGGGAAGCGGGGAGGATCGAGTTCGTCCGGCTCCCTTCGGGGGAGTGGAAGTTTTCCCGGGGCACCATCTCCGGCCTGGACCGGCTCTACTCGGCCCTCTCCTACCTTCCCAGCCGGGCGGGGAGCGTGGACGAGAGGCGTCTGAGCATTCCCCTCTGGATCCGGAGCAAGCTTCCCCCGAGCCTCACCTCGGGGACGATCCTCTCCCTGGAATACTGGCAGTGGCTCGGGATCTTCCTCGTGATCCTCCTGGGATTCGCCTGCGACAGGCTGACCCGTTTTCTCCTGGGCCTGGCCGTAAGAAGGGTCCTGAAGAGCGGAAGGACCTTCGTCCGGGAGGAGACCCTGACCAGAGCGGTCCGGCCCGTGGGGCTCGCCCTGGCGGCCCTCCTCTGGGTGGCCCTCTTTCCCCTCATCGGCCTGGTGGGCCCCGCCCTGGCCGTCCTCCGGGGTGCGGTCCACTTCTTCGCCGTCCTGGCCGGGACCTGGGCCCTCTGGAGGATCGTGGACCTCGTGGCCGAGGCGGTGGAGTGGAGGGCGGCCCGGACCCAGACCAGGGTGGACGACGTCCTCGTGCCACTCTTGCGGAAGACCGTCAAGGTCTTCATCGTGGTCATCGGCGTCATCTACGGGGCCGAGAGCCTGAACATCGAGATCGCGCCCCTCCTCGCGTCCTTGGGCATCGGCGGACTGGCCTTCGCCTTCGCCGCCAAGGACACGATCGAGAACTTCTTCGGTTCCGTGGCGGTCCTCCTGGACAGGCCCTTCCACGTGGGGGACTGGGTGGTGATCGGGAACGTGGAAGGGATCGTGGAGGAGGTAGGATTCCGGTCTACAAGAATCCGGACCTTCTACAATTCCCAGGTCACCCTTCCCAACGCTTCGCTCGTGCGGGCCACGGTGGACAACTACGGGCGCCGCAAGTACAGGCGGTGGAAGTGCCACATCGGGGTGCAGTACGATACTCCCCCCGAGAAGATCCTTGCCTTCCGGGAAGGCATCCAGGAACTGGTGCGGTCACATCCCTATACCCGGAAGGACTATTACCAGGTCTGGCTCCACCAGTTCAGCCCCTCGAGCCTGGATGTCCTGCTCTACGTCTTCTTCGAGGTGCCCGACTGGTCCACCGAGCTGAGGGAGAGGGAGCGTCTCTTCCTGGACATCCTCCGCCTGGCGAGGAGCCTGGGGATCGAGTTCGCCTTCCCGACCCAGACCATCCATCTCTACCGGGAGGAGGCGAAAGGCGAGGAGGAGTTCGATCCCTTCGAGTTGGAGGAGAGGAGGGCCAGGGCGCAAGGGATCCGGAGCGCCAGGAACCTGGTGAAAGGGCAACCCTGGAGGAAGGAGAAGCCCGGTCCCGTCACCTATCCCGAAGGTCCCGTCCCCCTGGAAGAGCTGGACGAAGAGGACATTCCCCCCGAAGAGAGGCGGGAGACCTGATCCCCCGTCGGGGGCGTTCCCCGGCCCTCACGGGGAACGGACGAGGCGGAAGAGGAGAGGTTTCCCCGGGGGCGGTCCGTAGACCAGGTACACCCGGCCCCTTGGCTCCCCCGGCACGATCCGCCAGTCGGGCATGTTCCGGTCCAGGAGATTCCTCTCCAGTTTCCCGCCCCCGGCGGATCCGGAGAGGAAGGCCCTTCCAGTCACCTGGATCCGGCCTTCCCCCTTCTCGTCAAGGGCCGCCTCCTTGAAGGAAAGGAGGAACCTCAGCTTCGCCCAGCCTCCCCCCCGGGGATTCCTTTCACGGACGACCAGGTCGATGGAGATGGACCAGGGGGAGATGCGGGCCCTCCCCTTTCCTTCCCGGAGGAAGACCTCCAGGTTCATGGGGCTCACTCTGAGGGAATTCTTCACGACCCTCAGTCCACCCTCCTTGGTGATCCTGGAGAGAAGTGAATTCCAGGCATTTGCCAGGGCCTCCGGGACCTTTCCGCCGGTGTAGCGCCCCGCCAGCCCTTCCAGGCCTCTTCCCCTCAGGAGTTCCTCGATCTCTTCTCTCTTGACGGCGATGGCCTCCTCCAGGGTCTTCGGGCGGTAGCTCCCCCCTCCCGGCCAGCGGATGGCCTTCACGTCCTCCCTTTCCCGCCATCTCTCGATCCGGCGGATCTCGGCGACGATCTCCCGGAGGCGCCGGCGGCACTGGTGGATGTTCATGTCGGCCTTCCGGATGGTGCGGCCTTCCAGGGTCGTCGTGCCTCTTTCCCCGGGAGGAAAGGGGTGAAGGGCGAATCCCTTGGTGACCTTCATCAGGTGGGCGATCCTGGGACCGAGGAGGGTCTTGACGTGGTCCAGGTTCTCCTTCGCCCTCTCCCACTCGGCCTGGATGTTCCTCCACTCCTTCCAGGCCGATCCGGTCATGGGGGCGGTTAGGATGCCTCCCGCCCTGTAGATTACGGCGTGAAGAATGCTGGGAACGGCCCCGAAGGGGAAGTGGTATTCTCCGTACCAGAAAATATTGGACCTCGTCTCCGCCCGGACCAGTTCCGCCTTGGCCAGCCTGACCTGCGAGACCAGGGATCCGAGGTCGCGGCGCATACCCGCATGGTTGTAGACCTTGTCGGCGAATTCCGTTCTCTCGATCTCGAGGGCCGGCAGGCGGAGGCGACCGGCGGCGATTCCTTCCAGGACGGCCAGTTCCCTCCTGCACCGGGCGAGCTTGCGGCCGCGGGATTCCTGGGCTCCGGCGGAGGCCAGGAGGGCGCCGAGGAGAAGGGAGAGGTAGAGTCTTTCGGGGATCATCGCCGGTCCTCCTCTTCCGGGACGGGTTTCAGGGTCAGGCCGCAGACGGCCCACTTTCCCGGGAAACGTTTCAGCTTCACCGTGCCGCCGAGAAGGTTCCGCCCGGGGGGGGCTTCCAGGTACCGGATCTTCACTTCCACCCTGGCCCGGTCGCCATCGATTTCGATATTACGGATGAGGGGACGGATCTTCACGGGCCCGGGGACGAAGATCTTCCCGGGCGGTGGAGTCGGGGGAAGGCACCGCCGGATGCCCCCGGCGTCTCCTTCGGCGACGGCCCGAAGCCAGGCCTCGACGGCAAGGCGGACGTCTTTGTAGGGGGGGGCGTCAAGGGCCTTCTCGGAGGCCTCTTCCAGGAAGGCGGCGAGATCTTCGTCCCCGGCCAATTCGTATGGGCGCATACCATCCCGGTCCCCTGCTCGGGGGTCCGCCCCCCATTTCAAGAGGATCCCTGCCATCTTCCGGTCGTCCAGAAGGGCCGCCGCGTGGAGAGGGGTCATGCCCTCGGCGTTCCGGGCCCCGGGGTCTGCGCCGTGGCGGAGGAGGATGTCGGCCGACCTGTACATCCGGAGCCTTACGGCAGTAAAGAGAAGGGTCTCGCCCGTGGCCGGATCCGTTCCGCCGGGTGGAGAACCCTGGGAGAGGAGGGCCTCCAGGCGGCCCGGATTTCTTTCCAGGAGGGCCCGCCGCAGGGAGGCGGGGTGGGCGCCTCTGTGGTCTCCATGGAGACCCTGCGGGCGAGGGGAGGGAGAAGGGCCGGCCCTTTCCCCTTCACCGGCGAAGAGGAGGACCTGGGGCGTCTTTTGGTCCTTCACGGCGGCCATGATCCCCTTCCCGGCGTAGACAAGGAGGATGTAGCCCTTTTCCAGGGGCCGGGTGGAGTCCGGCCGGCCCAGGGAGAGGGCCTTCTCCAGGGCCTCTGTCGGTAGAGGAGAGGCCAGGGTGATCTGGATGCGCCTGAGGATCCTTTTCTCGTCGAAGCGGGCCCGGAGTTCCTCGATTCCCAGGCGGGACAGGAAAGGGATCTTCTCCCAGAAGAGGTCCGATCCGCCGGCCTTCCGCCGGGGCGGACCGAAGAGGGCGAGGAGATCCTCTTCCCGGGAGAACCCGCAACGGGCGCCGAGGAAAGTGGGGGGGCGGCCCGGGCGGCCCGGTTCGAGAAAGGCGAGGAATGGGGGATGGAGATCTCCGACCTTCTCTCCCGGGGGGAAGAGGCGGACGTAGGTGAGTGCCGCCTTGCCCGAAAGGGCGTCCAAGGCGTCCACCCGTACGGCGTAGAAGGTCCCCGATCCCGTCCGGACGAGGAAGAAATCCCCCGGACCGATCCTGCCGGGGGGGAATTTCTCCTTCCAGGCGGTTCCACGGGGCAGGCGGAATCCTGGAGGCCACCTCTTCCCGGGAAGGAGCGCCAGGGCGGCGTCGGCCCCGGCGTGGCGGACGAAGGCGGTCTTTCCCGTCAGGGCGGAGAATTGCGGATCCGAGGGTTCGATGAGCAGGTCGGCGCAGGTGAGGGGTCTTTTCTCCCCCGCCCTCAGGGCCGTCCATCTCCCTTCGTCGAAGGAGACCAGGGGCAGGATCCCGGCCGAGGGAGGGGTTCGAAGGACGAGGGAGAGGAGTTTCCCGGCGGGAGGCGCCGAGCGTCTTTTCAGGAGAAGGAGGATTTCGTTTCGCCCGGAATGGAGGGCCACGTCGATGGGCGTGAGCCTGTTGAACCGGCTCTTGGAAGGTGCGGCCTTCTTCGGGTCGGCGCCGTGATCCAGGAGATATCTGGCAACCCGGATCCAGCCGCGTTCCGCCGCCTGGTGGAGCCGGGTGACCCCGAAGGCGGGATACCCGAGGAGCATCTTCACTCCTTCGAGGGGGGCGTCGACGTCCCCGCCGGCCGAGAGGTGGCGTTTCACCTCCTCCAGGGCCCTGTCCTCCCCGGAGGCCGCGCGGCGAGGCCCGGGCCTCTCTCCGGCGGGCCGGGATGGGGCCTGAAAGGGGAGGAAGGGGAAGAGGGCGGCAAGAATGAGAGTGCATGGGATTCCCGGAAGATCCATCCAGTCCTCCTCGGGCGCGGGGGGCACTTCCCGGATTCCCTCGAGGGGGTTTCCTGGGAAGGAAGATCGGGAATCCGGATGTTTCCTCCGCCGGTTCCGGCCTGTCCCCTTCGTCCGGGGACGGGTAGGTTTTTTTCCGGGCGAGGCGACCCGGTCCTCCCCAGGGACCTTCCGGAGTATAGGGGAAATTCGGCTTTCTTGGGAGAAAAATCCTTCCACCGTCCCGTGGGTGGGCCCCGGGAGGGTCCGCTTCCCCGTCTTTCCGTCCGGGGACGGTGGGAACTCCCCGCCCGGCCGGCTCGTATTCCTTCAATGAAGAGAGGCCAGGAGCTCGAGCCAGGGATCCCTTCCCAGGACCCAGAAATAGGCCAGTGCGCCGAGGATGCCGTGTACCACTCCAAGAGGATACAAGTTGCGGTAGCGGAGATAGATCGGCACGAAGAGAAGGGCCAGGACCAGGGTCGCCCCGGCCAGGAAGAGATCGGGCAGGTGGACCCCTGCGAAGAGGAGGGAGGCCAGGGCGACGGCGGTGAATCTCGAACCCGCGAGTCGATCCAGGTTGCGCGCCAGGAGGGCCTGGAGCAGGAACTGCTGGAGAAGCCCCCAGGCGGGGTAGAGAAGGAGGACGGGCAGGATGTGGGGGTTCCAGGAGAGGGTGCCTCCGGCGATCCCGGCCAGGGCGAGGAAAGCGGCGCCCCCGGCGAGGATCCATCCGGCCCACCGTGCGGTGGGCCGGAAACCCGACCTTCCGAAACCCCATTCCAGGGGGAGGCGCCGGTCCTTGCGGACGGCGAGAACCAGGTAGGTCCCCCAACAAAGACCCGCCAGGAGGATGAAAGGCCCCTTTGCATGGAGAGCCTCTTCGAAGAAGAGGTGGAGGAGGCCCGTGGCGACGACCGCCGCCGGTTCGGCCAGGGCTTCGATCTTGGAGGGTGAATGCATGTTCCCCCAGTTTCCCCGGGTCCCCTCATCTTGGACAAGGACGATCTTAGCGGGAGAAAAGGGCCTGGAAGCCCCTTTTTGGGGGAGGCGCCTTCGCGGAGGACCGGCCCGCCGGAGAATTTCAGGAGAGCTGCTTTTCCTGGGGGGCCTTCTTGGAGGGTTTGTCCGGGAAGGGGCAGATCGTCTGGCACTCGTGGCAGAGGATGCAGTCCGGGGTCCTGCTGGGAGGGATCCCCTTGAGGATCCGTTCGGTGGGTTTCACGTCGGTGGGGCAGGTCTGGCAACACTTGCGGCAGATGACGCACTTGGAGGTAGGGACCTTCACCACCCAGAGGCTGAGGAGGTTGAGGGGGGCCAGGAGGGCGCCGATGGGGCAGAGGACCTTGCAGAAGGAGCGGCTGTGGAGGACGGCGAACATCAGGACGAGGAGGAGTACTGCGGCCTTGGCCCAGAAGCCCACCCCCTCCGGGTGGGCCCAGCCCTGGATGAGGCCTGGAGCCGTCACCTGGAGGGCCGCGGCCGGGCAGAAACGGCAGAAGGAGAGACTCGTGGTCTCCCCCAGGAAATAGGGAAGGAGGAAGACCATGAGAAGAAGGACCAGGTACTTGATGTTGGTCGTCCAGTGGGGAAGGTCGATCTTCTTGCTGGGGATCTTGTAGAGAAGGTCCTGGAGGAACCCGAAGGGGCAGACCCAGCCGCAGAAGAGCCGCCCGAAGAGGGCTCCGAGCAACAGCACCGTCCCCAGGGCGAAGAAGGGAAAGACGTGGTACCCGGAGAAGTGGATGAAGACCCCAATGGGGCAGGCGAACCAGGAAAGGGGACAGGAGTGGCAACTGAGGACGGGGTTGCAGAAGCCTTTGAAGACTTCCGGGCCCCAGTTGGAATGGAGCAGGACCAGGGACCCAAGCTGGACGTAGAACCTCTTGGTGAACCTGGTGATCGTGTGCGTCAACTTCCTGGATCCCCCGCGACCGGCGCGGCCGCGACCACAATCAGAGTCAGGTAGGGCAGAGGCGCTTGCCTCGTGGTTTGGACCGGTCGTACGTGGAGTAGAGCCGCCCGAAGAGCCTTCTCACCCCTGAGAAAGTGGCGTCCTCGGTGAGCTCGAACTCCGAGATGGTCTCCATCTTGGGGTGGAGGGAGCGCCGGCCCTTCACCTTCTTCACCACCTGGTGGGTTCTGAAGAGGCCCACGGTGAGGAAGACCAGGGCCACCCCCAGGGCGGTCCAGAAGAAGGGCCTGTCCCTTCTGGGTGCCAGTCCCATCAGAAGGTCCCCCCCGGCCGGGTTCCCGGAGGAACGGGCCGGCTCAACTTGTCCCGAAAGGTCATGGGTCCCTTGTCCTCCTGTCCGGGAACAAAGAAGCATACGAGGGCCCCCGGGGGATTGCATGCCGAAAAAGGTGGAGATTCAACCCCTCTCCGGGCCGGAAGGAAGCCCCTCTTCGTGGGGCGGCACCCCCTGGAAGGGGTGGCTCCCGGGAGGGCCGAATCGGCCCCCCTCGGGCCTTTGCCCGGGGGAGTCCCCCTTAGAAGAGCCTCTTCTCGTAATCCACGGCCAGCTTGCGCATGTTCTTCATGCCTCGAACCGTGACATGCCGCTCGTCCAGGTAGTCGAGGATCGCCAGGGCGTATTTTCGGGTGGACCCGATCTCGTGCTTGAAGAGAGATGAGTCCAGGAAGCCCTTCTCCCGGATCACCCGGATCACCTTGGCTTGGGCCTCTCTCAGGGCTTCCGGGGTGAGGATCACGTTCTTGGTCAGGCGGACCAGTTCCTTCCCCGCCACCAGGGCCTCCAGGATGGGCCGGACCTTGCCGGAGGGCACGCCCAGGAGTTCGGGGATTTCGTCGGGCCTGGGGGTCTGGAAGGGCTTCTCCCTGAAGAGGGCCAGGACCTTTTGCCGGAGCTCTCGTTCTTCCGGGGAGAGCCCCTGGAGGGCGCGGCGGAAGAGCACCTTCCCCTCTTCGAAACGGGCCAGGCCTTTCTCTTCGAGCTCCCGGGCCAGCCGCTTCTGGAGGGGCGGAGGCAGGTCCAGGCCCCGGAAGAGGAGGGCCCGATCTCCGCTCAGGCTTCCCCTCTCCTTCTCCAGCCTTTCCAGTCGTCCTTTCAATTCCTCCAGGAGGGAGGCGAAGCCCTCGGCGTGGAGGAAGAACTTCCCTCCAGCCTCCAGCACCCTCCCTTCCTCGATGGCCGGACCCAGGGCCTCCCTGGCGGTCTCGGGGGTCACCAGGGCCCTCCGCGAGACCTCTTCCAGGGTGAGGGCCCGCTTCCCCGCAAGAAGGAGCTCCCACTCCAGCTTCCGGGTCATCCCTTCGAAAGAAAGAGGATCGGTCCGGCGGAAGAAATCCAGTTTCCGCCGGAGGAGTCCCGGAAGTTCCTTCCGCCTGTACTTGGGGCTTCTCTCGGGGGAGGCCAGGAGGATCTCCCCGCCTCCCGCCGTGCAGGAGGGGGAGGGCCGCCGGAGGAGAAAGGAGTCCCCCGGGCAAGCCGCAACGGCCTCTTCCAGGACGATGGTGACCAGCCCTTCTTCGCCGCCAGGGAGGACCTTTTCCTCCAGGAGGAAGACCCGGGCCGAGGCGTCCACCCTTCCCGCGTGGAACCGGAGGAGCTCCCCGTGACGCAGGGGAGGGTCCAGGCCGGGGAGGATCTTCACCCGGCAGTGGAACTGGCGGGCGGGCTCCACGTATCCCGGCAGGGTGATCAGGTCCCCTCTTCTCGGGGGGGCCTTGGCCAGGTCGGGAATCACCAGGGCCAGGCACTGGCCGCAACCGCCCTCTTCGGTCTTCCTGGCGAACTGCTCCATGTCGCGGATCCGGCCCCGGTTTCCCCCGGGGACCACCTCGACCTCGTCTCCCACCCGGATGGTTCCGTCCAGGGGGATCCCCAGGATCACCAGGCCCGAACCCCGGCTGGTGAAGGCCCGGTCCACGGGCATCCGGAAGATCCCCTTCCCGCGCCGGATTTCGGCGTTCCGGATCCTCTCGACGAGAGCCCGGTAGAACTCGAAATACCCCTCTCCCGTCCTGGAGGAGACGGGGAGGATCGGGGCCCCCTCCAGGAAGGTGCCCCGGGTCAGGCGGCGGATCTCCTCCTTCACCTCCTCCACCCTGGCCGGATTCACCAGGTCGATCTTGGTGAGGGCCGTGATTCCGTCCCGAACGCCGAGGATCTGCATGATCTGGAGGTGTTCCACCGTCTGTGGCATGACCCCGTCGTCGGCGGCCACCACCAGGACGGCCAGGTCCGTTCCGGAAACGCCGGCCACCATGTTCTTGATGAACTTCTCGTGGCCCGGGACGTCGCTGATTCCGGCGGTGAGTTCGTCTCCCAGGTAGCAGGGGGCGAAACCCACCTCGATGGTGAGGCCCCTCTCCTTCTCCGCCTTGAGCCGGTCCGTCTCGCAACCCGTCAGGAGCTTGACCAGGCTGGTCTTTCCGTGGTCCACGTGGCCTGCGGTACAGACCATGGTGACGACCCGGGAACGTTTCCTCGGGTCGTCCCGACCGGGCGGGGCCGGAATGGACGGATCGCTCAAGGTCCCAGCCTCCCCGGAAAGGTCTTCAGATCCCCAGTTTCCTGCAGATGTCCTTGTAGAACATCTGGGCCGTGCATCCGCCGAAGGCCGTGGCCAGGTTCGCCACTTCGTCCAGTTCCTCCCTGGTGAAGCCCATGGCCAGGGCGCTCTTGAGGTGGGATCTCAGGCAGGGCTCGCAGTGGTTGGCGATGGCCAGGGCCACGGCCACGAGCTTCTTCGTCTCCGCCGGGACGCGTCCGCCCTGGTTGGCGGCGGCCATGAAATCCATGAACTTCCCTTCCACTTGCCCCGGCGAGGGATGGTTCCCTGCAGGAGCCGGCGTCTCCCGTTCTCTCTGGGTCATGGGGACTCCTTCTCTTTCCTCCCCCGGGGCACCCGGGGATTCGGCCTCTTCGTCTTCCTGGGATTCCTCGTCGAAGAATAAGGGAGGGCCGCCGGGGCAGCACTCCAGGGGCTCCTCTTCGGGTGGGGCGGCCCCGTTCTCCCCTTCTCCCTTCCGCCGGCGGAGGTCTTCCATGTCCACCGGGGCGGGCCTGGCCGAGGGATCGGGGGGCAGGATGACCTCCTCGGGGCCGAGCAGGTTGTCGAGGCCTTCCCCTTCCACCAGGAGGGTGCCTTCCGGGGCGTCCTTCCCCGGGGGAAGGAACTCCCCGATCACCGCCGCCGCCTGGTTGCCCCGATCCCTCATGGCCTCCACGAAGGCCTCGGCCTTGCCCGGCGGGAAGGCGATGAGGAGCCCTCCCGAGGTCTGGGGATCGTAGAGGAGGGGAAGGTAGCGGGCGGCGGCCTTCCCGAGGGGCTTCACCCAGGCCACGGAGTAGGCCTCGTTGCGGTCCACCGCACCGGGGAGGATGTCGGCCCGGATGCACTCCTCCACGGCGTGGTAGGCGGGGAGGCGGCCCAGGTCCACCCGGACGGCCAGGCCGCTCCCCCGGGCCATGGTCACCAGGTGGCCCGCCAGGCCGTAGCCCGTCACGTCCGTGCAGGCCCGGGCCTGATGGAGCACCATGAGTTCGGCTGCGTCCTTGTTGAGGGCGGCCATCCAGGCGCCGGCGTCGTCGAGGCACTCCTTCTTCACCCGGCCGAGCTGGGCGGCGAAGGCCACCATCCCCGTACCCAGGGGCTTGGTCAGGACCAGCTCGTCGCCGGCTTCGGCCCGGTCCCGCTCCAGGAGGTGCTTGCGCTCCACGAGCCCCGTGACGGCGAAGCCGCACTTCACCTCTTCGTCGTTCATGCTGTGGCCGCCGATGACGGGACAACCCGCCTCGGCGAGCTTGTCCACCCCTCCCCTCAGCAGGGCCTCCATGAGGGAGGCGTCCAGTTCGTCGATGGGGAAGCCCAGGATGGAGAGGGCCGAGAGGGGCCTCCCCCCCATGGCGTAGACGTCGCTCACCGAGTTCGCCGCGGCGATCTGGCCGAAGAGGTAGGCGTCGTCCACGCAGGGTGTGAATACGTCCACGGTATGGACCAGGAGATGCTCCCCGTCCAGGTCGTAGACCCCCGCGTCGTCGCCCGCGGCCGTTCCCACCAGGACCCGCGGATCCTCGAGGACGGGGAGGTTCCCCAGGACCCTGAGGAGATCGGCCTGGCCGATCTTGGATGCGCATCCGGCCTTCCGCACGTAGCGGGTCAGTGGGACCCTCCCCTTCACGGGAGGCGGTTTCTCTCCGGCGCAGGGGCAGATATTGCGGAGGACCAGGTCTTCGCAGGGACAGGGCTGGCGGGGGTTGCACACGCAATGTCCCAGCTTCCGGGAGCGGGACATGACCGCCTGCCTTCGTTTCAGGTCTATGGCCATCTCAGGCCTCTCCTTCCTTTCCGATCCGGGCGAGGGCCCGGATCAGGGCCTCCTCCTCCCCGGGAAGGACGGTCCGTAGGTCCAGGTGCACCTTGTCCTCGCCGACCCGGGCGATCACGGGGGGCTCGTTCCGGCGGAGAAGGAGGCTCAAACGCTCGGGAGGAACCGTGGGGGAGGAGACTTCCAGGCAGAGGCTCGGGATGGGGACCCCCGGCAGGGAGCCTCCTCCCAGGGTGCTCTCGCAGGGGGCGGTTGCGATCTCCAGGGCCGGCGTCTCTCCCCGGAGGGCCTCCAGGATCTTCCGGGCCTTCTCCTCCAGTTCCTCCCGGGGGCGGGCCAGGAGGCGGAGGGTGGGGTGTCTCTCCCTGAGGGTCTCGGGCTCCAGGAAGAGCCTGAGGGTCTGTTCCAGGGCGGTGTCGGTGAGTTTTCCGACCCGGAGCATGCGGCTCAACGGATGCTTGCGGATGCGGTCGATCAAGTCTTTGCGGCCCACTATGATCCCCGCCTGGGGGCCGGAGATGAGCTTGTCGCCGCTGAAGCAGGTGATGTCCGCACCGGCGGCGACGCTCTCCTGGACCGTGGGCTCGTGGGGAAGGCCGTAGTCCTCCAGGTTCACCAGGGCTCCGCAACCCAGGTCGTCGATCACCAGGAGATCGGGGCGCTTCTTCTTGAGGGAGACCAGCTCGGCCAGGGAGACCTCCTTGGTGAAGCCGATGATGCGGTAGTTGCTGGTCTTGCACTTGAGGACGGCCCCGGTGTTCTCCGAGAGGGCCGCTTCGTAGTCCCTCAGGTGGGTCCTGTTCGTGGTTCCTACTTCCTTGAGGATCGCCCCGCTCTGGTGGATGCAGTCTGGAAGCCTGTAGGATCCGCCGATCTCGATGAGCTGGCCCCGGGAGATGATCACTTCTTTCCCCGCGCAAAGGGCCGCCAGGATGAGAAGGGTGGCTGCGGCGTTGTTGTTGGTGATCATGGCCGCCTCGGCCCCCGTGATCCGGCAGAGGAGGCGCTCGCTCATGTAGTTGCGCTTGCCTCGTTTCCCCGTCTCCAGGTCGATCTGGAGATTGCAGCATCTGTCCAGACCGGCCAGGGCCCGGGCGGCCCTCGTGGGGAGGAGGGCCCTGCCCAGGCCGGTGTGGAGGATGACACCCGTGGCGTTGACCACGTGGCGCAGGCGGTCCCGCTCCAGGTCCTCCAGGAGGGAGCGGGCCCGGGAGAGGATCTCTCTCGTTTTCGGGGCGGGGGAACGGGGACCCATCTCTTCCCGGAAGGCCTGGAGGGCTCCCTGGAGGCACTCCACGACGAAGGGCCTGGGGTGGTCCTCCAGGAGGGCCCTGGCTTCCGCCGTGGAGAGGAGGGCCGCCACGGAGGGGAGGTCCCTCCTGGAATCCTCCGTTCCCTGGGTGTTTCTGGCCATGGATTCGTCCTTCCTTGGAAGTCTCCCCGGGGCCGGGGGAAGGCCTCCCAGGATAAGGGGCCCCGGGGAGGGGGCAACCTTCCAACGGGCCCGGCGGGAAGGGCCTTTCGCCCCGATCCCCCCCTCGGGGCCGGCGGGAAAGGGGGATTTTTTCCCAGGGGGCTTGAAATCTCACCAAAAGATGAAAATTTTTTTCTGCAGTGGGATTGGAAGGAGCGGGAAGGAGGAAGTCCTTCGAGGAGGTGGGATCATGGCACCTGGAGGACGGGGCGGCGGAAGAGGCATGGGTGGCGGCACGGGGATGGGCGGAGGAAGGGGCATGGGCCGGGGCGGCGGCCGCGGCCTGGGGCCCGGCGGAAGAGGTCTGGGGCCGGGGGGGGAGTGTGTCTGCCCCAAGTGCGGCGAGCGGGTTCCTCACAGGCAGGGTATGCCTTGCGTGGAGCAGAAATGCCCCAAGTGCGGATCCCCCATGGTTCGGGGTTAGAATCGGGGCATGGAGGACAGCTTCCAAGTCCGCCCCATCGGGGTGATCCGCACGCCCTACAAGGACTCGGCTCCCTACCAGCCCCTGGCCGAGGCCGAGGGTGACTTCCGCCTGGTCCTGGATCCCGAATGGGAGTCCGCTCTCCAGGACCTGGACCGGTTCCGGTACATCTACGTTCTCTACTGGATCCACCGGATCACCCGGCCCGTGGCCGTCCTGGCCCATCCTCCCTGGGCGGAAGGAAAGGCTGTCGGACTTTTCGCCAGCAGGAGCCCCGTCCGGCCCAATCCCATCGGCCTCTCGGTGGTCCAGGTCCTGGCCGTGGAGGGCCGGGAGGTGAAGGTCTCCTCCCTGGACGCCTTCGACGGCACTCCCCTCCTGGACATCAAGCCCTACGTGAAGGACCTGGACTCCAAGGAAGACGCCGACTACGGCTGGCTGGAAGACCTGCCCGACAAGGACCACCTCCTGCTCCACATCAAGGGGATCCCCCACGACTATTGAAAAAGCCCCGGGCCTTCCCGGGGGCGCCTCCCCTCCAGCCTCGTCCCGCCCGGTGGAAAGGGCTTTTCAACAAACCCCGCTCTTCGTGCCGAAGTAAGGAAGGGTCCTCCCGGCCCAGGTTCTGCCGGAAGGCGGCTTCTCCCGAAAGGCGCGGGACATGAAGGGCGTAATCAACAAAGGGATCCAGGAGATGGTGGTCTCCCGGTTCGGCGAGTCCACCTGGGAGGAGATCCGGAAGAAGGCCGGCCTGGAGGAGGATCTCTTCCTGCTGACCGAGGACTACCCCGACGAGGGCACCCTCCGCCTGGTCCAGGCCGCCGCGGAGGTCCTGGACCTTCCTTCCGAGGGAGTGATGGTGGAATTCGGGCGCTACTGGTTCACCCGGGTGGCCCCGGTCCTCTATCCCGCCTATTTCGCCCTGGCCGGGTCTTCCCCCCTGGAGGTACTGAAGAACGTGGACCGGATTCACCGGATGGTCACGAGGAACCTTCCCGGGGCCGTCCCGCCCACCTTCGAGGTGGAGGAAAGGGAGGGGATCGTCCGGATCCATTACCTCTCCACAAGGGGGCTTTGCCCGGTCGTGAGGGGACTGGTGGAGGGCGTGGGCCAGTACTTCGGAAAACCCCTGGCGGTCGCCGAGGTGGAATGCGTCCACCGGGGAAACCACCATTGCGTATTCGAGGTGTTCCAGCGATGAAGACCCTGGTGAAGGGGGTGGAGATCGAGTTGGAGGCCCTGGGGAAGGTCCTCCCCTTCGCCATGGCCGCAGGAAAATCCGGTCGGATCGTGTGGGCCGGGCCGGGGATCCTGCAAAGGGCGCCGGACTTTCTCGAGACGAACCTGGAGAGGGTCCTCCGGGACGAGGAGGGGGAGATCCCCGGCTTGGATCACCTGGAAGAAAAGCTGGGCGTGCCGGGACGGTGGTTCCTCCGTGCTGGGGAAGAGGAGCTTCCCCTCTCGGGGGTATGGATCAGGGCGGGCTCGGGTTATCTCTTCCTGGCCAGGCCCGACCCCTTCTCGGCGGAAGAGCTTTCCTCCTTCTCCTTCGAAGACTTTCCCTGGGACGACCTGCCCATCCTCTACCTGACCTCCCTGGACGAATTCCGGAACTCCCTGGAGGAGCTCAAGGCCGTGGCGGGCCTCCTGAAGAAGAGGGAGGCCTACCTCCAGACCTTGCTGGATTCCGTGCCCCTGGGGGTGGTCCTCATCGACCAGGAGACCCGGACCGTGGCCGGGGCGAACCCCTACGCCCTGAGGATCATCGGCGCCGAGAGCGGCCAGGTCATGGGAAAGCCCTGCACCCTCTTCTGCAGCCACCTGGACGCAATCTGTCCATACCTGGACGAGGGGAAGCCCCTGACCAGGGAGGAGACCATCATCCGGAGGCTGGACGGCTCCACCGTTCCCGTCCTCAAGTCTGTAAAGGAGGTGGAGGCGGGGGGGAGGAAGTATCTCCTGGACACCTTCCTGGATATCCGCGAGAGGAAGGCCCTGGAGAGACGGGTCATGCAGGCCCAGAAGATGGAGTCCGTGGGCCAGCTCGCCGCCGGTGTGGCCCACGAGATCAATACGCCCATCCAGTTCATCGGGGACAACCTTCGTTTCCTCAAGGATTCCATGCGGGACGCCCTGGAGGTGATCGCCAAGGCCGAGGAGCTTCTCTCCAGGTCAGGGGACGAGGGGGCCCTGGAGGAATTCCGAAAGTGCAAGGAGGAGTGCGACCTGGATTTCTTCCGTGAGGAGGTTCCTTCCGCCCTGGAGCAATCCTTGGAAGGGCTGAAGCGGATGGGGAAGATCGTGGAGGCCTTGAAGTCCTTCACCCAGCCCGAGCGGGACGGAATGGAGCCCGTCGACCTGAACGAGGCCGTGGAGAAGGCCCTGGCCGTCTCCCAGGGGGAATGGAGGCGCGTGGCCGGCGTGGAGCTGGACCTCGAGCCCGGCCTTCCCAGGGTCCCCGGGCGGCTCGCCGAGATCCAGCAGACCTTGCTCGTCCTTCTCTCCAACGCGGCCCACGCCGTGGAGGAGCGGTGGAAGGAGGAAGGCCGTGAGGGAAAGGGCCGGATCCGGATCCTGACGAGGAGGCTCGACGAGGCCGTGGAGATCCGGATCCAGGACGAGGGCACGGGGATCCCCGAGGAACTCCGGGACAAGGTCTTCGACCCCTTCTTCTCCACCAAGGGCGTGGGAATCGGGTCCGGGAAGGGCCTCGCCTACGCCCACTCCGTCGTCGTCGGTTCCCACGGCGGAGAGATCTTCTTCGAGACGGAGAGGGGAAAGGGGACGACCTTCGTCCTCCGTTTCCCCGTGGGACTCGTGGCGGAGGACCCCGGCGGAGGAGCCTGACGGAAGGGCTTCTCAGATCCGGAGGGCCGCGTCGAAGCCCTCCCGGACGGCGTCCAAGGCCTCCCTCGGCTCCACGGCGTCGCCGACCACGACCACGCCGGGCCGGTCGCCGAGTTCGCGGGCGAGCCGGTTCTCGGGCTCGAGGCCCAGGGCGATGACGATGGTCTCCGCCGGGAAGGCCCTTTCCGGCCGGTCTTCCCGGGGAGGCCAGGGCCTGGCGAAGACCGTGGTGTTCCCCTCCCTGTCGGTATAAAACCGTGTTACCGCATATCCTGTGAGGATCTGGACTCCTTCCCGTTCGAGGCGTTTCAGGAAGACCTTCGCCGGCAGGGGATCCATGGAGGCGGCCAGCTCGGGTTTGCGCTTGACGGCAGTCACCTCGACGCCCTGCCTTGCCAGGAATTCGGCGGCCTCCAGGCCCACCGTGCCGCCGCCCACGATGAAGGCCGTCCTCGTGGACACCCGGGCCTTTCCGGCAAGGATGTCGTAGGCCGTGGTCCACCGGGTCTCCTCCAGGCCGGGAAGGTCCGGAATGCGGGGGCGGCCTCCCGTGGCGAGGATCACCGCCTCCGGGTCCAGCTCTTCGATCAGGGCGGCCGTGACTTCCCGGCCCAGGCGGACCTCGACCCCGGTCCTTTCCAGCATGAGGGCCTGCCAGCGGAGGAAGTCGGCGAACTCTTCCTTCGCCGGGACCTTCACGGCCAGGAGGAGTTGGCCTCCCAGCCGGTCTTCCTTTTCAAACAGCGTGACTTCGTGCCCCCGCCGGGCGGCCACCCAGGCCGCTTCCATCCCGGCCGGGCCTCCCCCCACGACCACCACCCTCTTGGGGGCGGAGGCCTTTTCGATCTCGATTTCTCCTTCCCTCCCGGTGAGGGGATTGAACATGCAGGCCGTGCCGTGGGCCTTGCGGAGTTCGAAGAGGCACCCTTGGTGGCAGGCGGCGCAGAGGAGGATCCCCTCCCGGTCGCCTTCCTCCACTTTGCGGACCCAGTCCGGGTCGGCCAGGAAGGGCCGGCCCAGGCCCACCAGGTCGGTCTGTCCTTCAAGGAGGGCCTCCTCGGCGACCCGGGGGGAGCGAATCCTTCCAGCCGTGATCACGGGGATCTCCACGGCGGCCCGGATCTTCGCCGCCGCCGGGAGGAGGTGGGCCTTGGGTGTTCCGATGGGGTAGAGGCAGAAGGGCGGTGTTTCGCACATCGTCCCCGAGGAGACGCTCAAGGCGTCGGCGCCGGCCGCCTGGAGGAGAGGGGCCAGGGCCAGGGCGTCTTCCAGGGTCAACCCTCCCTCGAAGTGGTCCATGGCGTTCATCCGGACCACGAGGGGAAAGTCTTTCCCGACCCTTGCCCTTGCGGCCTTGAGGATATCTATCCCGAAGCGGAGGCGGTTTTCGAAGGAGCCTCCGTAATCGTCCTCCCTCCGGTTCGTATGGGGCGAGAGGAACTGGTGGATCAGGTAACCGTGGCTGAAGGGGATCTCCAGGGCGTCGAAGCCGGCCGCCCGGGCCCGGGCCGCGGCGGAGGCGAAGGAATCCACCAGGGCGTGGATCTCCTGTTTCTCCAAGGGACGGGGAGTGACTCCGTTGGCCGGGCAGGGCACGGCCGAGGGGGAGACCAGGTTCTCCTGGGGGACGAGCTTGGGGTTTGCCGCCCGGCCGGCGTGGTTGATGTGGGCCATGATCCGCCCTCCCGCCCGGTGGACCTCTTCGACCAGTCCCTCCAGGCCGGGAAGGAAGGAGTCGTCGTAGATCCCGAGTTGAGTGGGGATCTCCTTGCCGTTGGGCTGGACGTACATGGGCTCGGTAGTGATCAGTCCCACCCCTCCCCGGGCTCTCCGGGCGTAGAAGGCGATGTGCCGGGAGGTGACCCGGCCGTCTTTTCCGGCGTAGCCCAGCTTGACCGTGGTCATGACCACCCGGTTGGGAAGGGCCAGGGAGCCGATTCGAAGGGGCTCCAGGAGAGGAGACTTGGCCATGGGCCCTCCTTGGGAAGAGAGGGAAGAAAAAAAGTAGACTAAAAAGACAAGTTAGAGCCTTCGGGCCTGGAAGGGCAAGAGGCCTTTCCGGGAAAGGCCCATGGTACCGAAATGGGACACGCCTTGGAGGTCGGCCCCGCTCCTTACCGAAGCCTTGCGGGCTGGGGGGTAGAATTCCCCTTCCGCCCTCTCTTCAACACTACGTCTTCACCCTATCCGAGGGTTCTCGAATCTTTCCGACCCAGGAGGTCTCTTCCATGCCCAAGAAAAGTCTTCTCGTCGCTCTCTTTCTCGGCGCCTTCCTCCAGGCCGGCGCCTCCAGCCAGGTGATCCTGGAGAAACCCGGCGATCCGCCGGGAAGACCGGCCCCCCGCAACCAGGCGGGTCCTACGGCGGCGGGATGGTCCGTCGTGAAATACGGCCCCTTCGAGAGCATCCAGGTGAACGTGGACAAGTTCGGCCGGGACATCAGGGGGGACGCCGCCAACGAGCCGTCCATCGCAATCGACCCCACGGACCCCAGGAAGGTGGTGATCGGGTGGCGCCAGTTCGACACGATCAACTCGAACTTCCGTCAGAACGGGTACGCCTGGAGCCACGACGGCGGGCGGACCTGGACGTTCCCGGGACCGATCCAGAGAAACGTATTCAATAGCGACCCCGTGCTGGACACGGACGTGAAGGGCAACTTCTACTACCTGTCCTATCCGGGAGGAAGGACCCTGAAGCTCTTCCGTTCCTTCAACGGCGGGGTCACTTTCTCCGGTCCCACGTACCTGACCGGCGGAGACAAGGCCTGGATGCTCGTGGACAAGTCCTCCTCCATCGGGCGGGGGAACATCTACGTCATCTGGCAGGTCCTTCACGGGCCCAAGACCTTCACCCGCTCCACGAACGGTGGCCTCTCCTTCTCGAGCCCGGTCTCCGTTCCCTACTACCCGACCTTCGGAACCTTGGCCCAGGACAAGTCCGGGACCCTCTACGCCTTCGGCCTCTACAGGCAGTACTTCAACCGGTTCGTTCTGGCCAGGTCCACGACGGCCAAGGACCGCACCAAGACCCCTACCTTCTCGGTCAGGTCGGTGAACATGGGCGGGAGCATGGGGTTCGGAGGGACTCCCAATCCCAGGGGGCTCCTGGGACAGGCCCAGGTCCAGGTGGATCCCTCCAGGCCCGGGTACGTCTACATGCTCTGCTCCGTGAATCCTCCCGGAAGCGATCCCATGGACGTGCACTTCGTCAGGTCCACCGACGGCGGCCGGACCTTCGCCTCCCCCGTGAGGGTCAACGACGACCCCCGGACTTCCTACGCCTGGCAATGGATGGGGACCTTCTCGGTGGCCCCCAACGGCAGGATCGACGTGGTTTGGAACGACACCAGGGGCTCCAGCGCCTCCTGGTCCAGGCTCTACTACGCCTACTCCCTGGACGCGGGGAAGACCTGGTCCAAGAACATCCCCGCTTCGCCCAAGTGGAACAGCCGGATCGGCTGGCCCAGGCAGAACAAGATCGGCGATTACTATTGCATGATCTCCGACAAGGCCAAGGCCAGGCTGGCCTACGCGGCCACCTTCAACGGCGGCCAGGACGTCTACTACCTGGAGCTGGGAGACTGCAACAAGAACGGCGTCCACGATTCCACGGACCTGGCCAACGGGACCAGCTACGACGCCAACAAGAACCTGATCCCCGACGAGTGCGAATACTGCCAGAAGGACCTGGGGAACGGCGGCAGGGCGAAACTCACCGTCTGCGGCGACGACCTCTCCCGGGCGGGAAGCCGGGCCACTTTGCTCGTGAAGAGTCCGGCCAAGGCGGCGCCGGTCCTGGTGGCATTCTCCCTCAAGCGCAGGAGTTCCCCCCTTCCCCTCCCCTGGGGCGGGGCCCTGGTTCCCGACCTTTCCGATCCCTCCGCCCTGGTCACTCTCATGGGAGTCACCGATTCCCGCGGCTGGTATCACGTGACCTGGCCCGGCGGAAACCGGGGAGTCTCCTCCATCTATACCCAGGCCTTCGTTGTGAAGGGCCTTTCGGTCCAGGTCTCCAACGCCCTGGAAGTGAAAGCGGGGTACTGAAGCCCAGGCACTCCTTTTTTCCCCAACCCCGGCCGGCCCATTTCCCCCCGGCGCCGGGGAATCCCGTTCTTCGAACGGTTTTCCCCGGCGGCAGGGTCCGGCCGGGGGGCCTTGCGGCTCTTCCCTTCCCCCGGGAATTACCTCAGGGGGTCGGCCCCCAGGAGGGAGGCGAGCTTCCAGGGTGACACCCCGAGGAGGCGGGCGATGTCCCGGATCTTTCCTTCCGGGTCGGTCCGCAATCCTTTTTCCCGGAGAAGGGCCAGGGCGTTCTTCAGGGAGAGGCCTTCCCGGCGGCAGAGGTCGGCCAGGGTCATCCTTCCCCATCCCTTTCCCGGGGCGGAGCCGTTGGCCTCGCTCCTGGTTGCGGATCGCCCTTTCCGGCCGGCTCTCTCCTCCCCCAGGGCTTTTCGGATCACCTGGGAGGCCGAGAGGCCGTAGCGGGATGCCAGGCTTCCCAGGGTCTCCTCCGGACCGGTCGGTTCGAATCCGGCCTTCCGGAGTTTCGCCAGGAAGTCCTCCTGGGTGAGGCCGAAGTCGGCGGCGGCTTTTCTCAAAGGGGCTTCTTCTTCGTGGGGAACGGGGGCGGCGGTGCTCTTGGCTTCCCACCAGGCCTTGATCTCGTCGTTCCAGCGGGCGAGTTGGACGAAAGGCTGCCAGCCTCCGAGGGTGCCCGCCCAGGTGAGGACCAGGATGCCCGTCGCCAGGGCGAATTCGGCCTTCCTGGGCAGGGCCTTCCTGGCCACGCCCTTGATATAGGCCTTGAGGGGCCTCCAGTTGAACCAGAGGTGGAGGCAGGAGGAGAGCAGGAAGATCACCGACAGGGTCGTGTGAACCGCCGCCCAGTCGCTCTTGGCCATCCCCAGGATGGTCCATCCCGTCCAGTTTGCCACCCTCCCACGGGGGGTGATGTAGAGGATGATTCCGGTGAAAAGGACGGCCAGGAAGGAAAGGAGGAGGAGAAAGGCCGTGAACCTCCTCGTGCTCCATCTGGAGCGGTATTTCTCGTTCATCTCCCGCAGGCTCCTTTCTTCGAATCGGCTGAAAGGAAAGCCCCCGGCGGGACCGTTCCCGCCGGGGGATTCCAAAGGAGGTTCCTAAGTCAAGGGAGAAGTTTTCCGTTCTCGTCGACGGCGCCCCTCTCCCACTTGGTGGAGAGAATCCAGTTCAGGTAGGTCTGGGAGATGAAGTAGGGCTTGTAGGTGACGTTCTTGGCCTTGAGCTGGCCGTAGAAGGCCCGCATGTGGTTCCGGGAGCCTTTGCAGAGGTTCTGGTAGACCGTGTCGATGTCCCGGTTGTCCGAGACCTTCAGGGCCACCAGGAGGTCTTCGATGTCCAGGTCCTCGATGAAGGCCCCCACCATCAGGGCGTTGGTCTGGGACTGGGCGCCGTAGACTACGAGGATCACGAAGAGATCGGAGTAGATCTGGTCCTTGTAGACGCCGATGGCATCCGACTTCAAGGGATCGGGGATTCCGTACCGGTCCAGGATGACCTTGACCAGGTCCATGTGGGCCTGCTCGGCCTTGGCGATGTTGTTGAAGACCGGGAGCTTCCAGAAGTAGTAGAGAGCCTTGTAGACGTCCCGGGCCAGCTTCTCCTCCTGGCGCATCTTCAGGAGGTCCGCCTTCTCTGCGGCGCTGACGGTCTGCTTGGGGAGGGTGTTGATGTAGGTGATGATCTTGCCGTTCCCGCCGTTGCCGCCGCCGTTGCCGCCGCCGTGTCCGCCCTGGGCGGGAAGCCCGACGGGAAGGAGAGAGAGGGCCGCCGCGGCGGCCAAGACGATCTTCAGGTTCTTCATTTTCGATCCTCCTTGGATTTCGAGTTCTTTGCCTGACACCATCCGAACAGCAAGGACCGTGCCAAAGAGGTGATCCCCTGTTTTCAGAGAGATATCCGGGCTGGAGGGGGGGAATCGTGGGAAAAAAATTCCCACTTTCTTCCAGGTGGGCAGGTATTGCCCATTCCGGCCCGGGAAGGGGGGGTCATCCCGGGAGATTCGAAAGAAGGCGGGTGATCTCCCCCCAGGCCGCTTTTCCCAGGGCCGTCCGGGGAATGGAATCCAGGCGGAGGGAGGCCCGGATCCTTTCGAAAGGAAGGACCCGGTCGTTGAAGGCCCCGAGGAGCCTCTCCGCCTGGGCCGGGTCGGCTCCGGCGTAAACAAGGACCAGCTCCGCCCCGAGCCGTTCCTGTGGGCGGGCCGCCAGGAGGGCCTCTCCGGGAAAGGACAGGTCCCTCGCCAGGGCCTCCAGCTTCTCCCGCAAGGCCGGCAGGCCCACGAGTTCCCCCCCGACCTTCACGAATTCCCCAGCCCGGCCCCGGATCTCCAGGAAGTCTCCGCGGACCCTGCCCAGGTCGGAGGACCTCCACCAGGCGCCCCTGGGGAGGCGGAAGAGGTGTTCCGGGCCGGGACCCTCCAGGGTCGCCGTGAAGAGGGAATCCCCCCGGAAGGCCAGGAGCCCTTCCTCCTCCCGGACCTGGAGGTGGGAGAGAACCCGGAGAGACGGAAACTCCGTCGATTCGAGGGAGGAGAGTTCCGCCGTGGCCGCCTGCGAGGCGAGTTCCGTGGATCCGTAAGTAGGGAGCAAGGGCCAGCCGAGCCCCCGGGCACGTGCGTAGAGGCCCGGGGCGAGCCGGGCGCCGCCGACCAGCACGGCCCGCAGGGACGGGGGCGGCCGGAGCTCGAGAGACACCAGGTCGTGGACCTGGGTGGGCACCAGGGAGGTCAGGGTGGCCTTCGCCTTTTCCAGGAGTTCCAAGAAGTTCCCCGGATCCCAGGAGGGAAGGGTGTCGGGGTCCAGGTGGCCCGCCACTTCGGCGCCGCTCGCCTCGGCCCGGGCCAGGATGGCCAGGCCTCCCACGTGGAAGAGTGGGAGGACGTTCAGCCAGACGTCGGAAGGGCCGCTCTCCAGGTGGCGGTTCACCGCCCCGGCCGAGGAGAAGAGGGCCTCCCGGGAGAGGGCCACGAGCCTGGTCCTGCCGCTGGTCCCGGAAGTGGCGAGCCAGAAGTGGTCCGCCAGCTCGGGCACGGAGGCCCGCCAGCGGGCGAGTTCCGCCGCTCTTCCCCGGTCGAGACGGGGATTCAGGAGCAACCGCCCTTCCTGGAGGAGCTTCATCCCTCTACCTTAAAGGAAAGGCGCCTGGGAGTGGAAAGGCGCCCTTCTCCGGAGACCCAGGTGAGGGAAGACGTCCGAACCGTGGAGCCAGGCCCCCTGGATGGAGAGGTGGAGGCCCCTCCCTCCAAGAGCCTCTTCCAGCGGGCCGTGGCGGCCGCCACCCTGGCCGGGGGAACCACCCTGGTCCGGGCGTCCTTCCTTTGCGCCGACGCCGAGGCTTCCCTCAGGGCCGCCCGGGCCTTGGGGGCCCGGGTGGAGATCCTTCCCGGGGTGGTGAAGATCACGGGGCGTGCCGGGCCTCCCGGAGGGGAGATCGATTGCGGCGAATCGGGCCTCACCCTACGCATCTTCGCTCCCCTGGCGGCCCTCCAGGACCGGCCCGTCGTCCTTTCGGGGTCGGGCTCCCTCTTCCGGAGACCCGCCCACATGATCCCTCCGGCCCTGGAGGCCCTGGGAGGGGCCTGTGAGACCAAGGGCGGCTTTCCCCCCTTGCGGGTCCAAGGGCCGCTTCGGAGTGGAAGAGCGGAAGTGGACGGGAGACTCACCTCACAGGTGCTCTCGGGCCTGCTCCTGGCCCTCCCTGTCTGCGAAGGCGAATCCCAGGTCCTGGTCCGGGAACTCCGGAGCAAAGGATACGTGCAGGCCACCTTGCGGGTCCTGGAGGAGTTCGGCGTCCGGGTCGAGGCCGACCTGGAGGCCGGGGAGTTCCGAATCCCCGGGGGACAAGAATATTCGCCGATCGAGTATGACCTGGAAGGAGACTGGTCGGGGGCGGCTTTCCTCCTCGTGGCGGGAGCCCTGGCAGGCAGGGTCACGGTGACGGGCCTGGACCCGGGATCATCCCAGCCCGACAGGGGGATCCTGGAAGCCCTGGAGAGGGCCGGCGCAAAGGTGGAGGTGACAAGAGACTGTGTCAGGGTGGAGAGGGACCGCCTGGAAGGATTCACCTTCGACGCGGTCGATCGTCCCGACCTCTTCCCGCCCCTGGCGGTCCTGGGAGCCTTCTGCCGGGGGCGGACCGTCCTGAAAGGCGCCGGACGCCTCCGCCACAAAGAGAGCGATCGGGCCGCCGCCCTGGCGGAAGGACTCTCACGGCTTGGGGCGGAAATCCAGGTCGCAGGGGACCTGATGATCCTGGAAGGAAGAATCCTCCACGGCGGAAAGGCCCGAGCCCGGGGAGACCACCGGATCGCCATGGCCCTCGCCGTCGCCGGCCTCTCCTCCGAAAGCCCCGTCCACATCGCCGGCGCCTCCAGCGTGACCAAATCCTATCCCCGCTTCTTCCAGGACCTTCGCTCCCTGGGAGGGAGAGTCGTTTGAGGAACATTTCCGGGGGGAACGGGGAAAGCGGAACCGCATGGGCTCCGCTCCCGGTCCGAGGCGGTATGTCTCAGGGAAGTTGCCGCCTGGAAGGATGACATCAAGCCACCCCCCACTTCCAATTCTTTCTTGGGAGGGGGATTGAGGTGGACCACCTCCACCCCCGCCCAACCACCCGATTCGTCGGGTCTCCAGGTCGATGGGTCACGGGTTTTTCAGGGGGAATTTCAACATGGGGGCGTTCGATACTGCTGCGGGGAGTAGCGCTTTCGATGTTGGAGCCACTCCCGATTTCATTGTTAGCCCCTGCCGGCGGGTATGTGCAGCTCGAAGAGCTGCAACATGCCCGACGTCAGGGGTTATTTTCTTGGAATCCTCCCCGTGAGTCCCCACCACTTGAGACGGAGGACGGCGAAATACCCTCTCAAGAGGGTCCTGAAGGTGAGGGTGGAGGTTCCCCGCTCTCT
>Ga0256914_1000130_pt1 | contig 71321 bp, 66 predicted proteins | sample HulkmetaG_FD_191571 | JGI IMG/M metagenome (GOLD analysis project Ga0256914, IMG submission 191571) | Hydrothermal chimney microbial communities from Main Endeavour vent field at the Juan de Fuca Ridge, Pacific Ocean - Hulk | ecosystem: Environmental > Aquatic > Marine > Hydrothermal vents ...
AGCAATTTCCGTCATTTTTCGAAAAATGACGGAAATTGCTCCAGAGGATAGATTTCAAGATTTAAAAGATATTGAGAAATTACTTAATTCAAATCAAATAACTCAGCCAAGCAACAAAGAGATAAAAGAAGAACCCAAAAAAGAGAGTTCTAAATCAAAATCATGGTTTAATATTATAGCTTTGGTACTATCCATTACTCTGTTGGGATTAGGAGGATATGCTTATAAGATTATCAAAGATAATAAGGAAAATACTAAAACTGTACAACAAAAAACTCAAATAGAGGTATCAACTATTGATAAAAAAGATAAAGCAGAAGAGGAAGAGATAAAACAAGAGATTAAACCACTATCAATACCAGAATTGAGTGAAGATGAAGTAGAAAAAGAGAAAAGAGTAGAAGAGGATAGCAAAATCAAGGAAGATGAAAGTATAGAAATTGTAGCTACACCAAAACCAACATTAATACCTAAAAATCCTAATACTATATCATTAGGTACAATGATACAAGCAGGAACACTACCTCCTTTAAGCGATAAAAAATATACTCCAATATCTAATAGAGGAGAGATTAGGAATTTTCTATTAGCTTTTATGAAATCATCAGAAGGGAACTCTATTACTAATTTATTGTCATATTATGATTATCATATAGATAAATATTTTAGTTGGAGAAATATAACACATAGAGATATATATAGAGATAAATTAAGATATAACAAAAAATGGGTACAACGAGAATTTAAATTAATATCTTTTGATATTTTAAATAAGTATCAAAAAAATGGTATAGAATATTTTAATATACAAAAAACAATACAATATAGAGTAGTTTCAGCTAATGGTAAGATAGCAAAAGGAACAAGCAAAGTTAGAATGACACTTAAATATACCAATAATGGATTTAAAGTGACATCAATTTATAGTATTAAATAGAAATGGAGAAATTTTGTATTTCATTATATCATTAGCAATTTTAGCTTTTTTAGTAGCATTTGTATGGTTTTTCACCAAAATATATATAGATATTAGAAAAAGAGATAGTACAAGTAGAGGGGCTTATGGAGTCTTGATAGCTATTTTGATGTTTTTGGCATGGATTATCATATCCTTGCTATATTTTGATTTATCATTTAACAAAAAAATTAGTTTTGTTGATTATTATGAGTTTCCTATCAATAATCAAAAATCTATTATTATAGGTAGTGGAGATGAAGATAGCCATACAACCTATTTAACAAATAAATTAGCTGTAAATAGTCATTTATTATTGGATTTAAGTAGTAATAGTAATTATATTGGTAAGTTGGAGTTAATTACAGACAAGAGAAAAGCTATTGTAAATAACATACTTTTACAGAATATATCTCCTACAGAAAATAGTATCAAGGAGAAGCTAGAACTAAGTTCTAAAAAAAGTGATAAATATATAAATAAAATTAAAATTAAAAATGGAGATTTTATAAGAATTGGTTACTCTAATTATAAAATATATAAAAAAGGTAATGTTATTATTCTAGATAATGTATCATTACATCTATATTCGCCTGTCAATATGTTTTATCTATATACCACAACAACCTATCCTGATATAGTTGTAGGAGTCAAAAAAGGAGTACATACAACTAGTATTCTTTGGTTATGGTTAGCTACTACAATTATATTTTTCTCTTTTGCTTTTATCTTATTTTATATAATCAAAAAATTAACACAATATGCCAAAGGTGATAATCACTGGGCTATTATTCATCCTATTTTATATTTTACAATTATTTTAGCATTTCTATTTTTAGCATCATATATCAATTTTACAATTATGTATTTTTATCAGTTTAATATCTATGCTAAAGGTAGTCTATTTACTGAAATAGTTGTATATTTTATGATGCTAATATTTGGAGGAGTAGTTTATCTATTATATTCATCTAAAAATATAATCAAAAGTTCTACTATTGCTATAAGCATATATACTATAATGCTTATAATATTTTTATTTGTATTTAAAGATTATATATACTCTTCTACACATATAGCCTCAATCCCAAAATCTATGGGTGTATTTTTAGGTGAACAGATTTTTATATTTGCTATATTTATGCTATTTGCAATTTTTTTAAAAAATGGAAAGAGTTATCTATTTATAGAGAGTTCCAAAGAGTATATAAACAATGATATATACAAACATATTATATTTGCAAGTATCTTTTTATTGGTAACGATATTTATACTCTCTATAGTTGGACTAATCAAAGAGGGACAAGGAATGGTATTTATAGAGAGTACTAAACTCTTTATATTTCTTTTGATTACTCTACTTTTTCATCACTCTTTTGGAAAATATAAAGGTATATATATGGGATTTCTATCTCTATTTTTTATACTTTTGTTAGGTACAATATTTATCGTCAAAGACAAAGGTTCTATCTTGCAAGTAGCTTTGGCTTTGAGTATTTTATTTATACTTTTCAAAGATAACTTTGTAATTAAAAAGAGATGGATAGCTCTTGGGGTTGGAGTTATAGCATTATTAATGATTGGATTTTATCATTTAGAATTAAAAGATAATATACGATTTGCAATGTGGACAAATCCATTTGCCCAAGGTATAGAACCCTCTACCCAATATTTTTTATATAGATATGAACAAGTGGCGAGAGGGCTTTTCCTAATCAAGAATAGCTCTTTTTTACCATCTGATTTTATTAATAATAATTTTCTTCCTCTTCCTGCAATACATACGGATTTTATATTTGCATTTTTTAGTAATATATTTGGACATATTGGAGTTTTAACACTATTATTTGCTCTTATGCTACTATCTCTATCATTTGGAAAATCTATGAAACTATATAGTAAAGAGAATGAAGTATTTAAATTTATATATGGGATTAATAGTGTCTTTATAGCTTATATGCTCTCATATTTTATTATAAATATGGCTTCTGTATTACAAATTATACCATTAACAGATGTTCCTTTACCATTTTTGACCTATGCTAAAGGTATTTTGGTTCTATTTTTAATGTTATATCTGTTTATTGTTGTTTTTAATTTAAATTATATTAAGCATATCAATAGAAGATAGGGGAATTATGATATAATATTTTTTGATATTTAAATAGAGGAGTGTTTGATGTCCAAAGCAAAAATATTATTACTTGAAGATGATGCTAATCTTAATGATACAATAACAGATTTTTTAGAAGATGAAGGTTATAAGGTAGATAATGCATATGATGGGTATGAGGCCCAAGATAAATTATATGAGAGTAAATATGATTTACTTTTATTAGATGTGAATATTCCTGGTGTTGATGGGTTTACTGTTCTAAAAGAGGCTAGAGATAATGGTGTGGTAGCTCCATCTATCTTTATCACCTCACTAAATGGTGTAGATGATTTAGAAAAAGGTTTTAAAAGTGGTTGCGATGATTATATACGAAAACCTTTTGTACTCAAAGAGTTGCTAATTCGTATAGAGACACTACTTCGCAGAGGTTTTTTTCATGAAGCAAGTGACCTTATAACTATCGGAGTAAATATTGCATATAATACAAAATCAAATGAGTTAATAGTAGATGGTAAAGCTGAAACACTAGGGAATAAGGAGTCTGCTCTGTTTAAACTCTTTATGAAACAACAAGATGAGGTTATATCTCATGATAGGATTTATAAAGAGTTGTGGGATTTTGATGAAGACCCAAGTGATACAGCTCTACGAACCTACATTAAAAATATTCGTAAAATTATAGGTAAGGATAGAATTGTTAGTATCAAAAAACAGGGATATAAGTTTACTTCTCAACAGTGAGAAGCAATCTCTTAGAAGATTTTTAACTCTTTATATATTTTTAGTTTTAGCACTTATATCTCTTTTGAGTATCTCTTATTATAAGAGTCAAGAGAAATTAATGTTTTCAAATCAGAGAACTATCTTGAGTGGTTATGCTACAGAACAGGTCAAAAGGCTCAAAATACTGCACCACTATTTCCCTACCAAAGATGAATATCCAAGAGACTCAAGATTTAAAAGTGCAATATATGATATAGAAAGAGTATTAATATTTTCTACATTAGATAATAATCATGTAAATCTGGATAAAGTAATATATAGAGCGGGGAACAAGATACATTTTATTAAATATCTTGATGATTATTATCTAGGAGCTATGTATTTGATTATTGAAATTGATGAAGATAGAAGTTGGTATAAAGATACTATTTTACATATTCTTGCGTTAGGTACAATTCTATTAATAATATTAGCTATTTTTGGACTATTTTTTGTAAGGCTATTTCTCAAACCGATGAAAAACTCTATAGAACTGCTTGATAACTTTATCAAAGATACCACACATGAACTCAATACACCATTATCAGCTATATTAGCCAATGTAGAGATGATGGACCAATCTGTAATGAGTGAAAAAAATATCAAAAAACTAGCTCGAATAAATATAGCAGCCAAAACAGTATCACATCTATATCAAGATTTAACTTATATAGTTTTAGGACACCAGAGAATATCCAAAGATGAATGGATTAATTTAAAAGAACTAATTTTAGATAGAGTTGATTATTTTTATATATTATCAAATTCCAAAAAAATATCATTTGAACTAGATTTAAAAGAAAAAAAACTACTCATAGACCCTATCAAGATTGCTAGGATGATAGATAATCTCATATCCAATGCTATAAAATACAATAAGAGAAAAGGAACTATCAAAATTGTTCTAAGAGAGGAGTATCTTTTAATATCAGATACAGGTATAGGTATCAGATCTGATAAAATTAATTCAGTTTTTGATAGATATAGTAGATTTACTAGTAGTGTAGGTGGTTTTGGTATAGGATTAAATATTGTTAAAAGTATTGTTGATGAGTATAATTTGAAGATTACTCTGAATTCAATATTAGGAGAAGGCACAACATTTAAAGTTGAGTTTCCAAAAGAGAGTCTAAAATGAAAAATATAATTAAAACTATAACTATAACTGTTATCTTTTCGATATCTCTTTTCTCTCAAAATGTATTTGAGAGAAACTGCTTAGTATGTCATGAACATTTTCCTGCATCTTTACAAAGAATGTTTATGTCATATCTCAAAGTCTATAGTGGAGAGATAACAATGAAAGCAGCACTAAAAGGTTATCTTAAAAAACCAGATAAAAAATTATCAGTAATGTCTGATTTATTTATAGACCGTTTTGGTATCAAAGATAAAACAGATTTAAATGATGAGGAGTTAGAAGAGGCAATTGATATTTATTGGAATTTATATAATGTTCGTAATAAATTACGATAAAAGTTTATTTAGATATAATTCCCCTTAAATAACTAAACTCATTTGTTTAAGGAACTACAAAACAATGTCTTGTCACAAATCATATATTACAACCCCAATTTACTATGTTAATGATGTAGCTCATATTGGACACGCTTATACCACTATTATTGCTGATACTTTAGCACGATATGCTAGACTTATTGGTCAAGATACCTTTTTCCTCACAGGAACTGATGAACATGGTCAGAAAATCCAAGAGGCTGCTAAAAAACGAGGTAAAGCTACACAAGCTTATGCTGATGAAATATCTGCTACATTCAAAAACTTATGGGATGAATTTGATATATCTTATGATAAATTTATCCGTACTACAGATGCCAACCATATGGTAGGAGTTCAAAAAGCATTTAATGTTATGTATGATAGAGGTGATATATATAAAGATGCTTACAAAGGTCACTACTGTATCTCTTGTGAGACTTTTTTCCCTGAAACCCAACTAGTTGATGGTGAGTTTTGTCCTGATTGTGGTAAATCAACATCTATAGTAGAAGAGGAGAGTTATTTTTTTAAACTATCTGCTTATCAAGATAAACTTTTAGATTGGTATAGAAATAATCCAAATTGTATATTACCAAAGAGTAAACGAAATGAGGTTATCCGTTTTGTAGAGGGTGGGCTTAATGATCTATCTATTACTAGAACTAGTTTTGATTGGGGAGTGAAACTCCCAGAGAAATTTAATGACCCAAAACATGTGATGTATGTGTGGCTTGATGCTTTGATGAACTATCTAACTGCACTTGGATATGGAGAAGATGATAAAAATATGGATTTTTGGCCTGCACGAGTTCATCTAATTGGCAAAGATATTTTGAGATTTCATGCTATCTATTGGCCAGCATTTTTAATGAGTTTGGATTTACCACTACCAAAACATATTGGAGCTCATGGTTGGTGGACTCGAAATGGTGAGAAGATGAGCAAATCCAAAGGTAATGTAGTTAATCCAAAAGAGGTAGCTGATGCTTATGGATTGGAAAATTTTAGATATTTTATGCTTCGTGAAGTTCCTTTTGGTGGTGATGGTGACTTCTCACAAAGAGCATTGATGGATAGAATTAATTCTGACCTTGGAAATGACCTTGGAAATCTACTTAATAGACTTATAGGTATGAGTAGCAAATACTTTGAAGGTAGAGTAGAGTGTGATTTGGTAGAGCAGTATTATAAAGAAGAGCTAGATGAGGTTCAAGTCTCACTTGACAAACTAGAACCTATGCTATTTGAGCTTCAACTGCATAAATATCTTGAAGAGTTATGGAGACCACTAACTGTAGCCAATAGAGCCATAGACAAATATCAACCATGGACTATGATAAAAGAGGGGAAAACAGATGAGACTATGGCACTAAATGGACTTATTGCTACAATTTTAGCCAAAGTATCTCTAATGCTTCATGCTGTAATGCCAAAAACCACTAATACTATTGCTAATGCTTTAGGATTTGATATCACTCCAGATAGTTTTGAAAAAATTATCCGAAATGGTGAAAAATTAGAACCTTTTATAACAGAGAGACGAGAACCTCTATTCCCACGAATAGAAGAGCAACTTTTAGTTGAAAAAATAGCTGAAACAGAAGTAAAAAAAGAGAGCAAAACAGAAGAGAAAAAAGAGCCTGAAAATATTGCACTAATAGGCATAGATAAGTTCTTTGAAACTTCACTTAAAATTGGTACAGTAGTTCAAGCCCAAGAGGTTAAAAAAAGTAAAAAACTCCTACTTCTTCAAGTCGATATTGGAGAAGAGAAACCTAGACAAGTAGTAGCAGGTATCAAAGAGTGGTATAGTGCAGAAGATATTTTAAATACTCAAGTATGTGTAGTAGCCAATTTGAAACCAGCTAAACTAATGGGCATGAAAAGTGAGGGCATGTTATTAGCTGCCAAAGATGCTGATGGATTATGTTTAATCCGTCCAGAAAAACCAAAGTCCGTAGGGACTCCAATTAGTTAGGTTATTATGAAAATAGAAGATTTATTAAATTTAACATCAGGTAAGATTATATCTGAACCTACCATAACAGCAATCAATTCAGTAACTGTTTATCCATCAAAAGTGTATGAAGGAGACCTTTTTATCTCTAATAATAGTGATGATATAGCTAAAGCGTTAGAAAATGGAGCATATGCAATCATATTCTCTGATGATAGTATCGAGATGATAGACAATGAGGTAGCATGGATACATGTTGATGATATTCAAAAAGCTTCATTTAAACTTATTCGTTATGTATTGATTAATCGTGAAGCTAGTTTTTATCTATATTCAGAGCATGAACTCTCTTTTATGAAAATGATAGTCACACAAAAGAGAAACTTGGAGCTTTTGCCAAATGATTGGCGGAAAATGTTTGAAAAGATTTTAAACTCTGAAGCGAAAATGTTTATTGGTACAAATAGTCAACTTATGAAAATGATAAAACCAGATGTATCTGTATTAAACAAAGAGGCAAGTTGTGAAATTATCACAGATACTCTATTTAGAACTACATTCAAAATCAATGGATATATTTATCAAGAAAAAGAGATAACTCCATTTCATGTTGATTATCTACAAAGAGTTGTAGAGTTTTGTGATAAACATCACCTACCATATAATTTAGATAGAGTTAAATATACTAAACATTTTGTACCTGTATTTATAGATGGCTTTTTAAATGTTATGAAACCGAGTAAAAGTGACAAAGTAGCAATCTTTACTGATAATCTATCTGATATATATAAAGCTAGAGAATATGTTAGATATAACGGTGCATGGGTCAAAACTATTGTAATAACTCCACCAAAAACAAAAGTTGATGGTGTGGATAGACCGAATTGGTATGAGAGTGTAGATGAAGCACGAGATATTTTAAAAAATGCCTATTTTAATTATGCTTTTGTATATGCTCTTGATAGAAATATGTTGCCCAAGATTAAAGAGGAATATTCGCTCTTTTAAAATTAAAACGAAATGTTTTTCGGGCTAAAAAAGATAATTTATATATAAAATAGAATAACCCTCCAAAAATAGTACTATATAATATAGAAGTTGGTATTATTTTTAAGAGTTTAGTAAACAAAGTATCGAAATTACCTTTGTAAGTTGTTTTAGATACTCTTGATAAAACTTTAACTCTCTTGATAAATTTAGCCTCTCCTAATCTTTTGAGGGCTACAACTCCTTTATCTCCATAAGTAGAAGCATATAGTACTGTTTTGGGTTTTACATTTGGCATTTTGTCTATATATTTGATAGATTTAGTTCCTACACTCTTAATTAGACCACTACTATTTTTTCCAAATCGTTTTGAAAATTTAACTATACCTCTTAACTCTTGGATATTTTTACTCTCTTTTAGAAGATTGAGTGTATCTTTTAATCCAACTTTTTTGTACAATGAATAGATTGGTTCTAATATCTTTTCCATATTTTTTAGTGACTTGGTCTCTTTTGATACTTTGGCTTCTTTGACTATAGATTTACTTAACCAATTTGGTATTTTATTGACTCGTTTAGCATATTTTAGAATAGAGATACCATCTTTAGCAGGTGCAGTTGCACCCATTGAATATATAGTTGAAGCTGTAGCTAATAATCCTAATGAAGATAGAGCTAATATTACTTTATCTACTTTTTTATTATTTATATAGTTATTTCCTTGAATAAATAGGTCTCTTATATCTCCTATTACTAAAAAATCTGATGCTATTGCTGATATTTTTCCGATATTTTCATCACTTTTACCATGTAATATACCATCTATAACTTTATCTTTTTGATACTCATAACTATCTCGTTTATCTTTGATAATCTTTTGTAACTCTTGTGCTTTGGGATTACTTTTGATATACTCAAACTGCATAAAATAGGATAGATACTCATTAGCATCACTATATTTTTGTTCTGCTATAAGCTCTTTAGTATGTGGGATAGGGTCAATTCGAACTAACCCCCTAATATCAAACTCTTTTCTCTCATTAAGCAGTAGAAGAGATAGAGTAACTAACAGTAGTATTAATAAGGGAGTTAGTAACTTAAATAAATATCTCATCTAAAATAGTATTGACATATTCATTTGCTTTAAACTCAATAAGGTCATCGGGTTGCTCTCCTGTTCCTATATAGTATATTGGCATTTGAAGTTCATCTGCAATAGATAACACTGAACCACCTTTGGCTGTTCCATCTAGTTTTGTGATAATTATACCATCAATTCCTATCATTTGGTTAAAAACTTTGGCTTGATTAATACTTGAACTTCCTTGTGTACCATCTAATATAAGAAGTTTACGGTGTGGAGCTCCTTTCATTGCTTTATTTGCTATTCTTACCATTTTTTTAAGCTCTTCACCCAAATTTGTTTGAGTATGAAGTCGTCCTGCTGTATCTATAAGTACATGGTCAAACCCTTTGGCTTTGGCTGAACTAATAGTATCATAAACCACAGCTGATGGGTCATGACCTTGTCTAGTAGATACTATATGGATATTTAGCTTATCTGCCCAACGAGTTAACTGTTCAATAGCAGCTGCTCGAAAAGTATCTCCTGCTCCTAATATCACCTTTTCACCCTTTTTTTGATAATATCGTGCTAATTTGGCTATAGTTGTTGTTTTACCTGCACCATTAACTCCTACTATCATATCTACAAATAGTTTATCTTCTACCTCATGTTTCCAATTTGCTTTATATTGAAATACTGATATTAATCTATTATAAGCTATACTTCTATCTATATTTTGAGGTATATCTTCTAAAAACTTCTCTACTAACTCATAATTAACATCAGCCTCTAATAAAATATCTTCAAACTCATCGTGTGTTATTTTTTTCTTTTTTTTAGGAGCTATCTCTTTGATAGCATCATTTGTTCTTTTGAAAACTTTTTTAAATAGATTAAACATATGTTTCCTTATTTATCTTTTAAAAATGTAAATATACCATCTTTTTCCAAAGGTTTTATAACCTCATTAACAGCATTTACATCATATCCAAGCTCTTTTAGTCTCTCTAATACAGGTGGATGTGTGTAATAGAAAAATACAACTAATGGGTGTGATTTGGGAAATGCTCTGTTTTCATCTACTAATTTAATTAATGCAGATACCAAATTTTCTTTACCTCCAAGTTGTGAACCAAACTCATCAGCCTCATATTCATTATGACGGCTAACGAAACTCATAATAGGAGTAAATATAAATGATAGCAAAGGTAATAGTAATATCATTATAGCTATCTCTACCCCTGCTTTATGCTCTACTCCCATATCTAAAAATAACTCATTAGGTAGGTTTCCCAAAATAAAAAATGAGGTAAAAAGTAACACTCCCATCATTCCTATATTTTTCCAAATATCACCATGACTAAAATGACCCAACTCATGCCCTAATACAGCCAATAACTCTCTATTTTCCAGCTTCTCAAGAAGTGTATCAAAGAGAACAACTCTCTTGGTTTTACCCAATCCTCCAAAATAGGCATTAAGTCTGCTATCTCGTTTACTAGCATCCATAATAAATATACCATCACTTTTAAGTCCTACTTTATCCATCATAGCTTCTATATCTGATTTAAGTTCACCCTCTTCCATAGGAGAGAATTTATTAAATATAGGAGCTATGATAGTTGGATATATAATATTTACTACTAGAGCAATAGTAAAGAGTAGAGCAAACCCCCATATCCACCATGAAGATACATTTATAACTATCCAAGATAATAGATATAGTATCACTCCACCTAAAACTACAAACATAGATATAGATTTCAACTGGTCTAATATATATAGTTTGGGTGTCATTTTAGAGAAACCATACTCTTTATCTAATTCAAATGTCTGATATAGTTCAAAAGGTAAACCTATAATATAATTTACAGCCATAAATCCAAAAAGGAAAACAACAGCATCCAAAACAGAGTTATCCACTCCTATAGTAGTTGTAAGCCATACAAAACCTTGTGTAATCCACCATACAAACATCACATAATCAACTATTAAAGAGACTAAACTAAGTCTCTCTTTTTTTATAGCATATTCACCTGCTATTTTGAATTTCTCTGGAGACATTAATACAGCTTCTTGATTTTTCTCTTTAGATATATATCCTATCTGCATAACAGATATATAGACTTTTATAAGTGTATATACTGTATAGAGTATCATTACTATTTCTAACATTTATCACCTTATTTTTTAGAGGAATATACCCAACTAATCCTTAGTGAAGCCTTTTAATTCATCTTCTATTTTAGCCATTTTATCTATAGCATCACTTAAAGCTTTTTTATTTTGGGTAATTACCTGCTCTGGTGCATTTGCTACAAATTTCTCATTATTCAACATTCCATTTAGTTTAGCTATCTCTTTTTCAATTTTCTCTTTTTGTTTTGTTAATTTACTAATAATAGCAGACATATCAATATCATCTGTAGAGATAAAACTTTCTAAATTATCAGATACATCTGTTACACAGTTATCTATTTTGCTATCTACAATCGTAAGCTCTTCTACTTTTGCTAACTTTTCTATAAATGGCTTCATCATATCTGTATCTATTTTCTTTGCTAGTTTAATAGAAGCTTTTTCTATCTTTTGATTACCTTTGTCTATTAGCGTTTTACATCTACGAATAGATACAATAGCCTCCATAATCAAATCAAATTGACCTATTACCTCATCATCTATTTCACTTACAGTTGGATATGGCATTATCATAATAGAGTCTCCATCTTCTAGGCTCTCTTTGGATAGTCTCATATATAAGTTCTCTGTAATAAATGGCATAAATGGGTGCAGTAGTCTCATAGATGCTTTGAATATACTTCCAAGCTCACTTATACTATCTTTGTCTGCTTTGCTAAGTTCAATCCCCCAATCACAAAATTCACCCCACAAGAAACGATATAGTGTTGTAGCTCCATCATTAAATCTATAAACACTCATATATTCACGAGTCTCTTTTACTGCTATATTAAATCTAGCTAACATATATCTACCAAGTGGTGTTTGAATATTTGAGGGGTCTAAATCATCAAAATGTTCTTGATTTAGTTGCAAGAAATTAGTAGCATTAAATAGTTTATTGGTAAAATTACGACTCTGTTCTAGTTTATCTTCACTAAGCTTTATATCTCGACCTTGAACAGCCAATACAGCTAATGTAAATCTAAGTGCATCTGTTGAGTATTTATCTATAGTTACAAGAGGGTCAATTACATTACCTTTAGATTTACTCATTTTCTCACCCTTTTCATCTTTGACTAAAGCGTGTAGATAAATATCTCTAAATGGAAGTTCGCCTGTAATATTCTCACCCATCATTAACATTCTAGCTACCCAAAAGAATAGAATATCAAAACCTGTAATAAGCAAAGAGTTGGGATAAAACTCTTTCATATCATCCTCATTCCAAAGCTCACCCTTGAATATATCACCATTACCCCAACCCAAAGTTGAAAAAGGCCATAACCCAGAACTAAACCAAGTATCTAGTACATCAGGGTCTTGATATATATTTTCACTTCCACATTTTTGGCATAAAGAGGGTACATCACCATCTTCTACCCACTCATGACCACAATCACGACAATAAAATACAGGTATCTGATGACCCCACCATAACTGTCTTGATATACACCAATCTCTAAGCTCACTCATCCAAGCATTATAGCTATTTATCCAATGAGATGGAAAAAATTGAGCTTCTCCACTATTTACTTTTTCTATAGAAGAGAGTGCAAACTCTTTTTTAACAAACCACTGCTTAGAGATATAAGGCTCTACTATATTTTTACATCTATAACAGTGACCTACTTGATGAGAATGCTCTTCAATTTTTTCAACAAAACCTTTCTCTTGGAGTTTAGCCATAATAGCTTCACGAGCCTCTAATCTCTCTAATCCTTCAAACTCACCACAATAACTATTGAGAATTCCTTTCTCATTAAAGATAGTAATAAACTCCAAATTGTGCCTCTTGCCAACTTCATAATCATTTGGGTCATGAGCAGGAGTAACTTTTACAAATCCTGTCCCAAACTCCATATCTACATGGCTATCAGCAATTATCTCTACCTCTCTATCTATTAATGGTAGTTTAATTCGTTTACCAATTAGATGATTGTATCGAGTATCGTCAGGGTGAACCATTACAGCACTATCTCCAAAATAGGTCTCTGGTCTAGTTGTAGCTACTACTATCTCACCACTACCATCACTTAGAGGATATTTGATATAATAGAGTTTACCTGCATGGTCTTCATACTCTACCTCTATATCACTTAATGCTCCATCATGGGTACACCAATTTATCATATAGTTTCCACGAACAATATACCCATTATCATACATCTGCTTGAAAGCTTTTTTGACTCCATTTGCCAAACCCTCATCCATAGTAAATCGTTCACGACTCCAAGCAGGAGAAACACCTAGTTTTCTAAGTTGATTTGTAATAGCATTTTGGGAATTCTCTTTCTGTTTCCATGCTCTTTTGAGAAACTCTTCTCTTCCTAACTCCTCTTTGGTTGTTCCCTCTGCTAAAAGTTGTTTCTCTACCACATTTTGAGTAGCAATCCCTGCATGGTCAACTCCTGGTTGCCATAGAGTCTTATATCCATCCATTCTTTTGTATCGTATGATTATATCTTGAAGTGTAAAAGTGAGTGCATGACCAATATGCAGATGTCCTGTTACATTAGGAGGAGGCATCATAATGGTGAAGTTTTTTCCCTCTTTTTGAATATTTTTGTTACCATCTATTTCAAAGTAACCTCTATCTTCCCAAAGCTTATAATAGTTATCTTCTATCTCTTTTGGGTTATATACATTTTTTTTTGTTTCGCTCATTAATTATCCATCATTTTTAATTATTGCGATTATAACCAAAAGAGCCTTATCGTTTAACTCGAACCCTATAAAGTTCATAAAAAAGATTAAATTAGCTGAAATATTATTATTTTTATAAAAAAGCTAACAAAGAGGCAGTAACTGCAACATTGAGTGACTCTACACCTCTATTCATAGGAATATATATAGAAGAGTCACATAAACTCTCTATATCACTACTAACTCCATCACTCTCATTTCCTAATACAAAAACTCTCTGTTTAGTATAGACCTCATCTTTGTAACTCTTTTTTGCATGAGAAGATAGAGTATATAGTTTAGCGTTTGAACTTTGGAATTTTTTTAGTGTTTGAGTTAGATTATTAGTTTTAATAATGGGAAGTTTAAATAGTGTACCTACACTAGCTTTAATAACCAATGGTGAAATTTGAGCCGATTTTTTAGTAGGTAGAATAATAGCATCAATATTTCCAGCAGTAGCCGAACGGATAATCATACCTAAGTTTTGAGGATTATGAATACCATCTAATGCTATTACCGTATAAGAGTTATGAGTAGATAAAAACTTATCTACACTTATCGCCTTTGGCATAATAATATCAAGTGCTACCCCTTGGTCTTGTTTGGAGTTTTTGGATATTCGAGATAGTGCCTTTTTGTCATGATAAGATACATCTATACTCTTTTTTTGAGCTAGTTTTATCATATTATCTAGTTGTACTACTGATTTATTTGAGGTGGATAGATGAAGTTTATGTATAATCAAACTATTATCTTCCAAAGCCTCCAATACAGCATTTCTTCCATATATAGTTAGTACATTATCAAAAAAAGACTTTTTATTCAAATATTTTTCACTATTTATCAAAGTTAGTCCATTCCATTCCAAGCAATAGTTGCTTTTCCTTTTTCATCAAAATTAACAGCAGGTAATCCCATAATATTAAATCCATTATCTACATAATGAATTTCACCAGTTACGGCTGAACTTAGGTCTGAGAGTAGATACATACCAGAGTTTCCAACTTCATGAATTGTTACATTTCTTTTAAGTGGTGCATGAGCAGTATTCCATTTAAGTAAAAATGAGAAATCACCAATACCAGCAGCAGCCAATGTTTTAATCGGACCTGCACTAATTGCATTTACTCTAATTCCATCTTTTCCTAAATCTTCAGCTAAATATCTAACTGTCATCTCTAATGCAGCTTTAGCAACACCCATTAAATTATAGTTTGGTATATATTTAACTCCACCAAAATATGTCAAAGTTAATACAGAAGCATTATTTGAAAGTACAGGTTTAAGCTCTCGTACTACCTCTATAAGAGAATATACTGAAATATCCATAGCAACATCAAAAGCATCTTTTGGAATATTTATAAATCTACCACCCAAACCCTCTTTTGGAGCAAATGCAATAGAGTGAACGATAAAGTCTATCTGACCCATATCTTGCTCTATAGACTCTTTGAGTGCTTTTATCTCTTCTGGTTTACTTACATCACAAGGATAAAATCTAGCACCACACTCTAAATCTTCTGCAATAGGGGCTAACTTTCTCTCAAATCTCTCATTTAGAAATGTAATAGCCATTTCTGCACCTTGCTCTTTACAAGCTTTTGCTATGCCATAAGCAATTGATTTTTTATTTGCAATTCCAAGGATAATTCCTTTTTTGCCTTTCATTATCATATTATTCTCTCCATATTTAAATTTAATTTGGTATTTTATCACGATTAGATAGAATATTATATGAAAAAAACATTAATTATTAGTACAGGTGGGACATTTAACAAGATTTATAACTCTATTACAGGTAATTTGGATATAGATAAAAATTCAAATGCGATAAAAGAGATTGCCAAAAATTGGCTAATAGAGTTTGAGATTATAAATATAATAGGCAAAGATAGTTTGAATATGAGTGATATAGATAGAGAAGAGATACTTCAAACTATTCAAAACTCTAAATATCAAAAGATAATAGTTATACATGGTACAGATACTATGGATAAAACAGCTAAATATTTAGATAATGCTCAATTAGATAAGAGTATAGTCCTAACAGGGGCAATGGTTCCATTTTCTATAAACCCTATCGAAGCTACTGCAAATCTAGCATCAGCTTTTGGATATATTAAAAGTTTAAATCAACATGGTATATTTATAGTTATGAATGGAGTAATGAATAACTTTAAAAAAATTATAAAAAATAGAGCCAAGGGATATTTTGAAGAGGAAGGTGCAACAACATACTAGATAAAATCTAATCTTTAGCGATTTAGAAATAGGGGGATACTAAAGATATATATGTTGTTGCAAGAGAATTATAACAACAATTAACTTAAATATAATTAAACAAAACATAAAAAAATAGAAAATATCAATTATTTTTTTATTTTTTTCAATTTAACACTAAATTAATCTTTTAAATAATAATATATCAATATGAAAAACATTAAATATATAATAATAATTATGAGTATCGTGGCTATTATCATAGCTATTTTTTTATCTATATCAAATAAACAACAGATGGTAACTATACAAAAAGGTAATATTCAACACAAACCTATAGATATAAAATTGCATAAATATCAAGATAGTCAATGTGGTATGGTTATTGATAGTATAGAGTATGCTTCAGAGGTAATATCCCCTGATGGTAAAACTTGGTTTTTTCATGACCATGGTGGTATGATAAAATGGTTAGAACCTCGTCCATTTAAAAAAGAAGCTATAATATGGGTACATACACTAGATACCAATAGATGGATAGATGCTAGAAAAGCTTATTATACAAGAGATGAAAATACCCCTATGCATTATGGATTTGGTGCATATGAGAAAGCTAAATCAAATACTATAACATTTCAAGAGATGAGATTGTTAACTCTAAGAGGTGAAACAATGGTAAACCCAAAGGTTAGAAAACAGCTACTCAAAGCCAAAAAGGAACGAAATGGATACAATTAATATTTTATCTATTATAGGTATAGCATTTTTAGGCTCATTTAGTCACTGTGTTGGTATGTGTGGGGGGATTATTATTGCTTACAGTAGTACTAAGATTGATGATAAATGGGAAAAGCCCAAACAAGCATTAGCACATATATTATACTCTATGGGTCGTATATTTACATATACTATATTAGGAGCTATATTTGGATTTTTGGGTGGTGTGGCTATGTTTAATAACTTGGCTAATGGTAGTTTGCTAATTATTGCTGGTATTTTTATGATTTTGACAGGATTATCATTATCAGGAAAACTCAAATTTTTAACGCTAATAGAACACTCTATATCTAGTGCTTCATGGTATAGAGAACTATTTAGAGAATTGCTACAAACCAAAAGTTTATTTAGTTTTTTTATTTTGGGTATGATAAATGGATTACTTCCATGTGGATTGGTATATTTTTTCGCTGTAACAGCTGCTAGTACAGGAAGCTCATTTTATGGTGCTTTGGTTATGTTAATATTTGGACTTAGTACTGTTCCTGCTCTATTTAGTTTAGGATTTTTTATAGGATTATATAAAAATAGTAATCTTAGAAATCTAATTATAAGAATAGCGTCGATTAGTGTAATTATATTTGGAGTTTATACTATCAAAAAGGGATATGATTATATCCGTTATCCTCAAAAAAGTATTAGTCAATGCTGTGAATTTGACCCAAATTCCAATAAACAAAAAGATAAAAATAGTAGCTATAACCAAACCCCATTTCTAATAAAATAAACTAAAGGATAACTAGATACTAAAAGTACAAATAGAGTATCAAAAATCAAAGAGATATTATAGCTTTGATAGTTTGGTTCTTTCAATATTTGCATAACACCTGAACGAATACCATAAAATGTTCCTATAAATAAAAATGTATAAATAAAATATCCTATAAAATAGTAATCTTTTTGCATAAAGCAGAATGGACAGTGATGTGTAGGTAATTCATAAATATAAGTACCAAAAAATGATATTAATGCTATCAAAGAGATAATAATAAATGCAATATTAAAAATAGCAAATAGATATTTCACTCTAAATCTATAAAATAGAACCAAAAGTATGAAAATCCCATAAAAAATACTCAATAGTAGAGGTGTATCTATTCTTAAAACATTACCAATAACAGAACTAGCAGAGCTAGAGTACAAAGTACCACAACAACTTACCATCTTGTCAACATTTATATTATAAAAAGATATAAACTCTAGTACTATCTCGACTATCAAAAACCAATAAGCAATAGTAAAAAACTCAAATTTAATTTTAGTATATGGTAAATTTGGGTTTTTCATATCTAAATAGTGTATAGTAAGCCATAATCCAAATAGATATAGATTAAGTAGTTTGAGTATTAAAAGATAAGTTCCATACTCTGTAGCATTTACTACACCTGCTGCACACATAGCACCTGTGAGTAGATTTGAAATTTTATCAAGAGTAAATACAAAGAATAGAAACAGAGGAAGTTTAATTGCAAATATATATTTGATAATTGTAGCACTTAAAAAACTTTGATTTTCTAAATTGTATTGAGTATGGCTTGTAGAGTTTATATCCCATTTAAGTGAAATTTTAACAGCCAATACAAAAGCTACTGACCCAAAAATCAAAAAAATAGTATCAAGTATCTCTATAGTCAAAACTTCAGGTGAGAGTATCATACAATTTTACCTGCTCGTATCTCTATAATTTTATCAACTATATCCAAATCAAAGAATATAGGGTCGTGTGTAGCTACTACTATAGTTTTGCCACTCTGTTTTAGAGATTGGAGTATATATATAAAATCTTTGGAGAGTTTCTCATCTAAATTAGCTGTAGGTTCATCTGCTATAATTACTTTTGGATTATTGATTAATGCCCTAGATATAGCGACTCTTTGCTGTTCTCCACCCGATAAATTTCGTACTATACTATGCTGTTTATGAGTAATATTAAACTGTGTTAATACTCTATCTAACTTGGCTCTTGCTTCATCTTCATCTGGATTAGTTGGAACTAATGGTAAGAGAATATTATCTTCTACAGATAGAGTAGGAATAAGATTATATTTTTGAAATATAAATCCAATAGTGGTTTGACGATAATTGGATGCAAAGTTATCAGGCAGTTTAGAGACTCGTTGTTTATCTACTATAACTTCACCTGTAGTTGGTTTGGTAAGTGATGCTATTAGAGATAGGATAGTACTTTTACCACTTCCACTTACACCTTTTAATACTATTAACTCACCCTCTTTTATATATAAATTTATATTTTTTATAGCTATAATAGTATTATTTTTATTTAGCTCATATATTTTTGTAATATCTTTTAAAGTTATCATAAACTACTCAACCAATACGCCATAAGTGCGTAAATACTCCAATAAATCTTTTTTGCCTATATATCCCACATGTCTAGCAACCTCTTTACCCTCTTTGTTATAAAAAAGTTGAACTGGAAGTTCTACAATATTATTATTGATAGCCCCTAGTGGGTCTTTGTCTGCATTCATATAGTATATAACTGTTTTAGGATATTGCTCTTTTATCTCTTTGATTTGAGGAGCCATACTATCACACCAGATACATTTAGTTTTGCCTACCATTACCATTAGAGGTCTATCTTTTTTTATTTGAGATAATTTTTTTTCAGGAACATTACCAAAATCATGAGAAAATAGTGTTGCAACTATTAGCATTAGAGATATAACGATTTTTTTCATTGCTTTTTACCTTTATTTATATAAATATTATTATAGTATAATTTACCTATAAAATGGAGAAGAAATTAGCGAATAATCTCATCTACTTCCAATGTTGAAGCTCTCCAAGAAGGTATAATAGTAGCTCCTATATATATAGGAACAGATAACAAAAATACCAAAAATAGAGTCTGAATATCGAAAATAAATGGCAACTCAAATGTAGTTTTGAGCTGTGAATATCCCACAAATACATCTCTAAGTAGTGGAGCATTAAGTCCATATACATATCCAAATGCTATTAATATTCCTAATATATAAGCAAAAAATGAGATAATAAAAGCCTCATAAAATTTCTCCTTTAGAACATCATCTACACTCCAACCAACAGCTTTTAATATTCCTATCTCTCGTTTCTCTTCTGAGCTTAGACCACTAGATTTATCATAAACTATCATAAAGAATGTAAATAGAGAGATTATAAATAGAGCCAAAAAGAGACCACTTTTATAATCAAATATATTTTGATAACTAACTTGTAAATCATTATTTGTTATAACTCTACTATCAGGATATATTAACTTGATTTTGGAAGCTATAGTTGTTATCTCATGAGGATTAGCTACTTTGACTACTATATCTGTAGCTTTTCCATCTGGTATATCAAAAATCTCTCGTACATCATCTTTGGACATTAATATCATATCATTAGCTTCTAACTCTGTATCTCCATCAAAAATACCTGCTAGATAAATCTTTTTGAAACTTCCATTTGGTTTTATAAAATTAAAATAATCATTATAATAACTCTCTTTTAGAACCTTTTTAACTCCCTTACCCACTACCATACTATGATGGGTATTAAGTTTATCAAAATCAAACTCTTTTGTAATTTTAGATAAGCTATTAGTATATTGTTCCTCATATTGGTCAATTCCTACTATAGAAAAATTCACCCCTGCATTGGCAAAATAGTAGTATCCCCATACTCGTGGAATTGCTTGTTCTACTCCTGCTATAGTTACTATTTCATTAGCTATAGCACTATCTATATCATAATGTCGTCCTGCTTTTACCTTTTGTACAGTAATTTGTGGAAGTGAATTAACTGTAGTTTGTAACTCATATTTAATAGACCCTGTAATTAAGAATGTAGCTGTAAGTAGTGTAGTCAAAAGTGTAAAAATTATAAATATAAATATATTTTTTCGTTTGGCTCGGAGCAAGGCATTTATAGCAAATTCGACAAGATATAAATTTATTTTATTTTTCAATAGTTATCTCCTGATTGATAATATGTGAGTGGGAATAAGCAAAGGATGAAGGGAAATACTCTCTTAAGAGTGGGTCATCACGATATATAGAGAACAAAGTGCTAAGTGTTCTATGTCGAACAGCAAAGCTCTCTGTGACTATTGCCAAATCAGGAAGTCCTGACAAGTATATAAACTGCTCTTTTTTTAGCTTTTGTTCTGGAGTTATTTTTTTGGTTTGAGAGATATATATTATCTCTACTCCAAATAATAGTATTACTATTAAAAAGATATAAAAAAGTTGATGACTCTTTTTATTCATATATTAATTATCCAATTTTAAAACTTCTTCTTGTTTTATATTATCAAAACTTACTATAGCTTTACCATTGTGGTCACTCATAAAAGTTTGAGCATCACTTTTTTGTTTAAAAGGTATTAATTCATTACCCATAGGGCCTGTTATATTTGAACCTATTACAAAAAATGCTTTAGTTCCATCTATTGTCTTTTGAGAGTAATAATCAGTTACCAATATTTTACTAATATTTTCTCTAGTTAGAGTCTCATATTTACCATATTTAGTTCTATCGAAATAAAATTTCATTAAATCTTTGACACCATCAAAAGATAGTTTATTTCCATCTTTATATACTATTTGTGCTACCCATTTAGGAAATTTATATACAAACATACCACATACTGGACACTTATCATCTTTTGTAACTGATATAGCTTCCTGATTACTATTATCTTTTTTTGTTCTATTTATATCCCATAGATATAGTGCAACAGCTTGTAACTGTTTTTCATTTATATCTTTGCATATATTTTGAGTTTTCATTGCTGATTTGAGTTCATTGATAGCACTGAATTTATTTGGGTCTATATCTTTTTGACATTTTTTAGCTAAAAGTTTTTTACCCATTGGATACATCATTTTTCTTTTTTTCATACCCACCATAGCACTATCACTTTTGAGTGATGATTTTGCCTCTTCTATAACTGTTTTGAAATCAACTATTTTTCCATTATGTTCTTTGATAAATGCTTGTGCATCTGATTTTTTTGCAAATGCCAGTTTACTAACTTTACTCATAGTCCCTTTAACATTAGAACCTATCACAAAAAATGCATCTTTGGCAATAATTGGCTGTTCTGTTTTGGCATCAATTACTTTAACCTCATCTAGTTTAGTAGAATTATTTAACATATCTGCAACTAAACATCTAATAGAACAGTACTGTTTATCTCCTGCTATATAAGAAGTCTTGTAAAACATCTTTAGGTTCATACCGCAAACACCACACCACATCTTTTTAGCTCCATTTTGAACCAAAACTGGTTTAGTTGTTGCCATTTTACTAAATGGTTTGGCATTTAGAAGTGATATTGCTAATAAAAGAACTAATGAAAGTTTTTTTAACATAACTTTTCCTTATTTTAAAATTTTGATACTATTATATCAAGTGAGTGTTAATTTTATGTTAATTGAAGAGGGTATAATACCGTAAAAATTAATTGGAGAAAAAAATGAAAACCCCATATTGGTTATTAAATGAGAGATTATTAGAAAAAAATTTACAAATATTATCATCAGTAAAAGAGAAAACAGGTATTAAAATACTTTTAGCTCTAAAAGGTTATGCACTATGGCAAAGCTTTGATTTAGTATCAAAATATCTTGATGGTTGTTGTGCTAGTGGATTGCATGAGGCTCTATTATCTGATGAAAAGTTTCAAAAAGAGACACATACATATAGTCCTGCATTCAAGGAAGATGATATAAAAGAGATTGCTAATATATCTGACCATTTAGTTTTTAATTCCCCCAATCAATTTAAAAGATTTGCACCATTGGTTAAAACAATCAATCCAGATATATCATTAGGAGTTAGAGTTAATCCTGAATATTCAGAGTCTCCTGTAGAGATATATAACCCTTGTGGTTTATACTCTAGGCTTGGGACTACCCTTATTAATTTCGATAAATCTATAGTTGAAAATATTAATGGGTTACATTTTCATGCACTTTGTGAACAGGACTCTCTAGCATTAGAAAAAGTTTTAGATATTTTTGAAGAGAAATTTGGGAAATATCTACACACTATGAAATGGGTAAATTTTGGAGGTGGTCATCATATCACTAAAAAAGGTTATAATATCAATAAACTCATAAAAATTATTAATAATTTTAAAATTAAATATCCACATTTGGAAATATATATGGAGTTAGGTGAGGCTGTAGGTTGGCAAACAGGAATATTAGTAGCTACAGTATTAGATATAGTCCATAATGATATAGATATAGCTATACTTGATACCTCTACAGAGGCTCATATGCTGGATACTGTTATTATGCCTTATCGTCCAGATATTAGAGGAAGTGGTAAGGCAGGAGAAAAAGCTTATACCTATAGAGTTGGAGGAAATACATGTTTGGCAGGTGATATTATGGGGGATTATAGTTTTGATAAACCTTTAGAGATTGGAGACCAAATTATATTTGAAGACCAAATGCACTATACTATGGTCAAAGCTACAACTTTTAATGGTATCGCTCTACCCTCTATTGCAATAGAGAGAAAAGATAGAACGATTGAAGTGGTTAAAGAGTTTGGGTATGAAGAGTTTAGGAATAGATTATAGAAATTTCACTGAAAAAATTTTCTTTATTAAATTCCAAAATAATTTGGGTTTTTTTTACTAAAAATACAAGCTTTTTTAAATGAAAATATAGCATTAAAATATTAAGATTTAGCTATTCTAAAATCCTTTTAAAAGTATATTAAAAAGTTCATCTATAATATTATCATCTATATTTATAGTACTTTTAGTCTCAAAAAGTTCAAAAATTTGATTTTTTTCATAACTATACCCATTAATACATTTTGGATGAGTAGGGATATAAGCTCTCATTAATCTCACTTGCTTATTGAGTAGATTTTCACATATATAACAAAATTCATTTTTGTGTAGTCGTCTCTCATACTCTAGTATCTCTATATATGCTTCAATAGCTAATCGTTTTGAATTTTGTTTATGCCATTTTTTTGCTATTTTTAACAAAAGTTCAAAATAAAATCTATCTATTTGTATCACCTCTTTTAGATGAGGTTCAAAAAGTTTAATAAAATTTTGCCAAATAGATAAACGAACAGAATGAGAAATCCAAGGGAAACTTATATGTGAGATTTTTCTAATTTGGGGCATAAAGCCCTTTTTGGACTCTTGGAGTTTAAAATCTATGAGATTGCCTACTTGAAGTATAGAGTGTCTAGCACCATAAAATCTATAATAGCTCTCAACCCTATTTTTGCTAAGAACAGTAACAATCACATCTTCATTTTTTGCTTTTCTTATCTTAAGGATAAAACCCTTCATATCTTCATCATTTCTTAATTATTCTTTGGATAATATCAATCCACTTTATAGGAGGATACCCTATCATATTTTAAATAAAGGTTGGTTTATGAAAGATCTTTTTACTTCGTTTAAAGATAACTGTGGGTTTGGTTTGTTGGCTTCTATTGACAACAAACCTACACACAAAAACTTAGAAGATGCAATTACTTCACTCTCTCGGATGATGCACCGTGGGGCTGTTGCTGCTGATGGAAAGAGTGGAGATGGTTCAGGGCTTTTATTGTCAATGCCTCACTCATTTATGCAAAAAAAAGCAAAAGAGCAAGGTGTAGTTCTACCAAAACAGTATGCTGTTGCAATGGTATTTAGTAGAAATAATAATAACTTTGAAAAGTTCCAAGAGCAATGTAAAACCAATGATTTAAAAATTATTATGACTCGTGATGTATCTATTGATACAGATGCCTTGGGAGAATATGCACTCAATTCATTACCAAATATCAAACAGGTATTTGTAGCACCTGACTCTATTATGTCATTTTCAAGATTTGAGGCTATGATATATCTAACGAGAAAAGAGATAGAGTATGCACTAAAAGATGATGAGGACTTTTATATTCCTTCGTTTTCTACAACCGTAATCTCTTATAAGGGACTACTTATGCCAACCCATATCAAAGAGTTCTACAAAGACCTCCAAGATAAAGATTTCAAAATATCATTTTGCCTATTTCATCAAAGATTTTCAACCAACACCTTACCTCAATGGAAATTGGCTCAACCATTTAGGAGTATTGCACATAATGGTGAGATAAACTCAGTTGAAGCAAATAGATTTAATGTTTTGGCAAAAATGGGTTCTATCAAAAGTGAAGTATTTACTGATGATGAATTAGAAAGAATTTTGAAAATTATTTTACAAGATGGTATGAGTGATTCTGCTTCATTAGATAACTTTTTTGAGTTTTTACAAGCAAATGGTGTTGATTTCTTCAAATCAGCAAGAGCTGTACTACCTGCTCCTTGGCAAAATGCACCACATATGGATCCAGAGCTTAGAGCTTTTTATGAATATACATCAACCTGTTTTGAACCATGGGATGGACCAGCAGCCGTGAGTATGACCAATGGAAGATTTATTGGATGTGTATTGGATAGGAATGGACTTAGACCATCTAAATATATTATTACAAAAGATAAAAGATTATTGATTACTTCTGAGTATGGAGTATTGGATATTTCTGTAGATAATATCTTAGAGCGAGGCAGACTACAATCAGGGGAGATGATGGGGCTTGACCTGAAATCAGGAAAAGTACTCAAAAGTAATGATATAGATAACTACCTCAAAGCAAAAGAGCCATATAATGAGTGGCTTAGTGAGAATATGAGTTATTTACAAGAGTATATAGACTCTCCATTTTCTACAGTTGAAGAGATAGATAAAGAAGAGCTAGAGGCAAAACAGAGATATTTTAATATTACTCATGAGGTGATAGACCAAATCATTGAACCAATGCTCAAAGATGGTAAAGAAGCGACGGGTTCTATGGGAGATGATACTCCATTAGCTGTATTTTCTAATCAACAACGAAACTTTTCTGATTTTTTTAAACAGAAATTTGCTCAAGTTACCAATCCACCAATTGACCCAATCCGTGAAAAAGTTGTTATGAGTCTCAATACTGGATTTGGTGAGATACGAAATATATTAGTTGATGATGCTGAACATGCCAAAAGACTTAAAAGTACTTCTCCTATATTAGTCAAAGAGAATTTAGAAGTATTATTAGAGTTTGGAGATAGAACAAACCCTAAATTTGACCCAAGTTACAAAGCTAAATCTTATAGTACTCTATTTCAAACTAATATGAAACTATCTTTGGAAACTCTTATAGATACTATTTTAATTGATGTAAAAGAGAGTGGTATTCGTACGATAGTTTTAGATGATAGAGGAGTAGATTTTGAGATGAAATCTATTCCTATGCTTATGGTAGTAGGAAGATTAAATACTAGATTATTAGATGAAAAATTAAGACACCTAACCAGTATAGTTACAATTACTGGTGAAGTTTTTGATGCTCATATGTCTGCATTGATGTTAGGATTTGGTGCTACTGCAATTTATCCTTATTTATTGTTTAAAACGGTGGCTAATTTAGTTAGAAAAAATAATCCAAATGCTGATTTGACTGATAGTATCAAAAAGATGAGAAGTGCATTAAATGGTGGACTACTCAAGATTATGTCAAAAATGGGTATTTGTACAATTGCTAGTTATAGAAACTCTACACTATTTGATATTATTGGATTGGATGGTCAAATTATAGATGATTGTTTCCATGGAGCTAGAGGACTACTAAAAGGGTTGACTTATGAAGATATTGAAGCTAGAGTGGAAAAATATCACTTTGAAGCATTTAATAAACGACATTCACTTTATCCTCTAAATCTTGGTTCATTTTATAAATATCTCGATAGTGGAGAGTATCATGATTATGCTCCTGCAACTGTTCATGCCATTCACAAGACATCAGTATCAGGTAAAAAAAGAGACTTTGAAAAACTCAAAAATATTATAAACAAAAGAGATAAAAAATTTATCCGTGATTATTTTGATTTTAACTCTGACAAAGAAGAAATTTCTATAGATGAGGTAGAGCCAAGAGCTGAGATTTTCAAAAGATTTTCAACTGCTGCTATGAGTTTAGGTTCAATATCTCCTGAAGCTCATGAGTGTATGGCTGAAGCCATGAATACTATCGGTGGTAAAAGTAACTCTGGAGAGGGTGGAGAAGATGCTGTAAGGTTTGACACTATTAAAAACTCAAAAATTAAACAGATAGCGTCTGGACGATTTGGTGTGACACCTGCTTATTTGCGTTCAGCAGATGAGTTACAGATAAAAGTTGCTCAAGGTGCAAAACCAGGTGAAGGTGGTCAATTACCAGGTCACAAAGTAACTCCACTTATTGGAAGACTACGACATACTATACCTGGTGTAACACTGATTTCTCCTCCACCACATCATGATATTTACTCTATTGAAGATTTAGCTCAACTTATCTTTGATATGAAACAGATTAACCCAAAAGCACAAGTAGCTGTTAAATTAGTCTCAACAGCTGGTGTAGGTACAATTGCTGCTGGAGTTGCTAAATGTTATGCTGACAAGATTATTATCTCTGGGGCTGATGGTGGTACAGGTGCTGCACAATTGGGTTCGATTAAGTTTGCAGGTAATCCATGGGAACTAGGACTTATCGAAGCACACAATGCACTCAAAGCAAATGGTCTTAGAGGACAAGTCAAAGTAGAAACAGATGGTGGACTCAAAACTGGTAAAGATATAGTCAAAGCAGCAATTCTTGGGGCTGAAAGTTACGCATTTGGTACAGGAGCATTAACTATTTTGGGTTGTAAAATTCTTAGAATTTGTCACCTAAATAGATGTTCAGTAGGAATTGCAACCCAAGAGGAGAAGTTAAGAGAGTATTATGAGGGAACTGTAGAGAGACTTATTAACTACTTTACTCTTTTGGCTGATGATGTTAGAGAGATATTGGCTCAACTAGGATATAAATCAATAGAAGATATAGTAGGTCAAACACATCTACTCAAAGTTATTGATGATGAGTTTGCCAAAAAATTTGATTTTGACTCACTATTAGTTAAACTTGATGGAGATAATACCAAGCAGGTTGAGTTTAATGAACCTTATGACAAAAATGAGTTTGAAAAAGAGATACTATCTAAAGTATATCCTGCTATCAAAATGCCAAGTGAGACTATAAATATTACAGAGAAAATCAACAATCTAAATAGAAGTTTTGGAACACGAATTTCAGGAGAGATAGCACAATATTATGGAGACAAAGGATTACCTGATGATACTATTACTATTAATTTAGAGGGTACAGCAGGACAATCACTTGGAGCATTTTTGAGTAATGGAATTAGCCTTTATATAAATGGTGCAGGAAATGATTATGTTGGTAAAGGTATGAGTGGAGGTAAAATAATTATTACCTCTAAACTATCAGGATGCAACTTCTCTTTGGCAGGAAATACATGTTTATATGGTGCAACAGGAGGTAAACTCTATGTTACAGGTCAAGTAGGTGAGAGATTTGCAGTAAGAAACTCTGGAGCTATTGCTATAGTAGAGGGAACAGGAGACCATCCATGTGAATATATGACAGGTGGGGTGGTTACTATTTTAGGTAAAACTGGAATAAATTTTGGTGCAGGTATGACAGGAGGGGTAGCATTTATATATGATGAGCCTCATGAATTTATTGAAAATATCAATGCTGAATTGGTTGAAGCTAGACGGATAGATACAGATGATACAGACAATGAGAGATATTATCTCAAAAAACTACTCAAAGACTACTACAAAGAGACAAAAAGTGCTAAAGCCAAAGAGATTTTGGATAACTTTAGAGTGGAGATTAGAAACTTTTGGATGGTTCGTCCAAAAGATATGATGCACAGACCACTCAAAATAGAAGAGGGAGAATAAGATGCAAAAGTTTTTTGACCTAGAGAGAATTGAAGCAAGAAAACGGTCAGGTGGAGAGAGAATTAAAGATTTTGATGAGATATATGAGGTTTTCTCTGTAGATAAAGCAGCAGACCAATCCCAGAGATGTATTCAGTGTGGTGACCCATATTGTCACAATAAATGTCCACTACATAATCTAATTCCACATTGGTTAAAAGCTACAGCTCAGCAAGATTTACCTTTGGCTTTTGCACTATCAAATGAACCATCACCTTTTCCTGAAGTTTTGGGAAAAATCTGTCCTCATGATAGATTATGTGAGGGTGATTGTACGCTCAATGACGGACATGGTGCAATTACTATCGGTTCAGTTGAAACATTTATAAATGAAAAAGCTTTTGAAGAGGGACTTAAACCTATTTTTGATGCTCCGAAACAGGATAAAAAAGTAGCTATAATAGGTGCAGGTCCTGCTGGTATTTCAGCTGCTACATTTTTGCTTAGAGAGGGTATCCAAGTCGAACTTTTTGATAAACAAGCACGAGCTGGTGGGCTTTTGACTTATGGAATTCCTGGATTTAAACTTGATAAAACTGATATAGAGCGAAGAACAGGTTTTTTAAAAGAGGCAGGTGCAATATTTAATCAAAACTGTGAAATAGGAAAAGATATTAGTTTTGAAGAACTAACTGAAAAATTTGATGCTATCTTTATCGGTGTAGGTGCAACACAAGGACGAAAATCAACTATAAAAGGTTCTGATGCCAAAGATAGCTACTTGGCTATGGAGTTTCTAAAAGCTATACAACAGAAAAACTTTAATGAAGAGTATGATACAAATATTAATGTAAAAAATAAAAGAGTTGTGGTCATTGGTGGTGGAGATACAGCAATGGATTGTGTAAGAAGCTCTTTACGGGAAAAAGCCTCTTCTGTTTATTGTGCATATAGACGAGATGCTCATAATATGCCTGGAAGTAAAAAAGAGTTTATCAATGCTAGAGAAGAGGGAGTAGATTTTGAATTTAATAGCTCTCCAAAAGAGGTTTTGGTAGATGAAAATGGAAATATTATTGGTATTAGAATGATAAAAACTAAGCTTGGTGAAGCTGATGAAACAGGCAGACAAAGAGTCCAAGAGGTTAAGGGAAGTGAGTTTATTATGGATGCAGATGTTATTATATTTGCTTTAGGTTTTACTCCTATTAAATATAATTTTTTAGAAAAAAATGGAATTAAACTTGATAAATGGAATGGTATTATAGTTGATAAAAATTATGAGACCTCAAAATCAGGTGTTTATGCAGGAGGAGATTGTCATAGAGGTGCTGATTTAGTGGTAACTGCTGCACTTGATGGTAGAGAAGCTGCTAAGGCTATTGCTAAAAAGATTTTATTAAAATGATACTTTAATCATATGGGGATTTTCCCCCATACCAATCATTATTTAATTTTTTATAAACAACTTAGTCACTATTGATAACGAATATGGTATTATTCTATCAATTAAAAAAAACGGAGCATAGAAAATGAATTTTGCAAACCTTTTTTCTAGTATGATAGGTAGTAATAGTAATAATACGGAAAATGAACAGAGTAACTGGATAAAATGTCCTAAATGTTTGGCTTTAATGTATTATAAAGAGGTCGAATCTAAATGTAATGTCTGTCCAAAATGTAATCATCATTTTAGAATTAATGCGACTAAACGACGAGAGTTTCTTTGTGATGAGGGAAGTTTTGTAGAATATGATGCCTCTTTAGCTCCTATTGACCCTCTAAAATTTATAGATAAAAAAAGTTATAAAAAAAGATTAGAAGAGGCAAAAGCAAAAACAGGGAAAACTTCATCAGTTATTGGTGGTAGCTGTAAGATAAATGGAATAGAGACAGAAGTTATTATATTTGATTTCTCGTTTATGGGTGGTAGTTTAGGTTCTGTTGAGGGTGAAAAGATAGTTCGTGCCGTTAATCGTGCTATTGAGAAGAGATGTGGACTTATTATTATCTCTGCTAGTGGAGGGGCAAGAATGCAAGAGAGTACTTTTGCACTATTACAAATGAGTAAAACTTCAGCTGCTCTTAATCGTTTACATCTTGAGGGTTTACCTTTTATATCTATACTTACAGACCCAACTATGGGAGGAGTTAGTGCTTCTTTTGCCATGCTTGGTGATATTATTATAGCTGAACCTGGTGCTTTAATTGGATTTGCAGGACAGAGGGTTATCAAACAAACTGTTGGTGTAGATTTACCAGAAGGGTTTCAACGCTCAGAGTTTTTACTAGAACATGGTCTAATAGATATGATTGTAAATAGAAATGATATGAAAGATACAGTTGCTGGATTACTTAAACTATTTTTAGAAGATAATCCAATATTAAATGAAGATTAATATTTATATTATAGACAAAAAATCAAAAGATAATTTATATGCACCACTTATAGAGCATTATAAGAAAATATCTAAACCTTTTGCAAAAGTAGAGATTTTTGAAATTTTTACAAAAAATATAAGTAAAGCACATGAAATTTCCACAGAAGCTTCACAGAAATCATATACTATTGCATTTAATAAATATTTGTCAGAGGGATATAGTGTTGCACTTAATCCTAGTAGTAAGGAAGTAGATAGTTATATCTTTTCAGATTTGTTTAAGGATAGAAGAGTTGTAAATTTCTTCATTGGCGGAGCTTTCGGCTTTGAGAGAGGTTTTTTGGATAAATGTAATAAGACCATATCTTTTGGTAAAATTACAATGTCACATAAGTTGACAAAGGTGGTTTTAATGGAACAAATATTTAGAGGTTTAACTATTTTAAATAACCACCCATATCATAAATAATTAGGAGATATATTATGTTAAATACAGAAGAGATAGACTTTTTCAAAAAAGCTTTAGAGATGAGAAGAGAGAAAATCAAAAATAATTTAAATATTACTACAGAAGAGATGAATAGTTTAAATACTAATGATTTAAGAGATGAGGCAGATTATGCTTCAACTTCACTCGGTAGGGCTGTTGATAATGCTATTTTAACTCAACAAGCAGAAGAATTAGCAGAAATTGAACTAGCTTTAGGTAAAATTAGTAAAAATCTCTATGGGATATGTGAAATGTGTGAAGAGGAGATAAATATTGAACGACTTAAAGTTAAAATATTTGCTAGATACTGCATAACATGTAGAGAGGTTATAGAAAAAGAACAAAAATAATAAGGAGAATTTTATGCGTTTAGGTTTATACATACTAGCATCAATAATTTTAATGATAGCAGTAGGGATATTTGTTTATACGATTAATCCAAATGATTTCAGTTATGATTTAATGGGGATACATATACCACCTGTACCAGTTGCTATTTGGATTACTATCCCTATGTTTATTTTGATGTTAGCTTCTTTGGTTCATATGATGTTTTATGGAACTAAAAATTTCTTTAAATTTAGAAAATGGGAAACAGATAGCGATAGTCTGAATAATGCATTATATTGGTCTATTTTGAATGAACCTAAACCTCAAAGATTTAATCTACCTAAACTCAAAGAGACTGCTAAAATACTACAAGTATCTAATCTAAAAGTTAAAGGTACAGTAGATGGTGTATCAGAAAAACTCCAAAGTGCTTTAAATATTATTAATGAAATAGATAAAGGTGAATGTGTTGATTTCAAAGAGAAAAAATTAGCTCATATACTCTCTAATAATAATCCATTGGTTATTAAAAACTATATGAACTGTTTAAAAAAAGATGCAAATTTTATTGAAGAGGTTTTACAATCTAAAGATAAATATAGCGATACTATTGTTGAAAAAGCATTAAAACAGTTTGCAAAAACAACAACACTTACAAAAGCTATAAAATATAGCAAAATTTTTAATAGAGAAAGTTTTATAACACTTATAAATCGTGTTACTCGTGAAGATGATTTAGGTTTAACTGTGACTATATTAGATGAGTTTATTGTAGATTTAAATAGTGAATTAAAATGTAGTGATTTCTTATCTATTGCAAATATTACAAAAAAACAGTTACTACCTGATGATAACCTAAAACTTTTTAGGGGATATGATGGTAAGTATATTAAAGCTCAAATTGCATATCTATATCTTTTATTTGAATATGAGATGATTGATAAAGCAGGTGAATATCTCCAAGAACATGATGCTGATGAGTTTATTAGATTTAGAGCATTGTATGATTTAAAAAAAGAGCATAATAAATATAAGATTACAGACCTTATTAATATCAAACATATATGTAATGACGCTTAATTTTGATAAGCCTCTTTTTGCCCTTGCTCCTTTGGCAGGGTTTACTGACCTTCCTTTTCGTAGTGTTGTCAAAAAATTTGGAGCTGATTTAACAGTTAGTGAAATGATTAGCTCTAATGCCTTATCTTTCCAAAATAGCAGAACTCTCAAAATGTTAGAAAAAAGTCTATTAGAGACCCCATATAGTATTCAGATTGCAGGTTCTGACCAAAAAGTAATACAAAAAGCTGTTGAACTTATCAATAAGAGAGATGGAATAGATATTATCGACCTAAATTGTGGTTGTCCTGCTCCAAAAGTGGTCAACAATCTCCAAGGAAGCTCTCTTTTAACAGATTTACCTAAAATGGCTCAAACTATTAGAACTATCAAAAAATACTCAAATAAAGAGTTTACTTCTGTCAAAATGCGTTTAGGATTTAATGAAAAAAATCATGTAGAGATAGCTAAAGTATGTGAAGATAATGGAGCTGATTATATTGCTGTTCATGGTAGAACTAGAAGTGGAAAGTATAAAGCCCCTGTTGATTATGATGCTATTAAAGAGATAAAAGAGGCTATATCTATACCAGTAATTGCAAATGGTAATATAACTACGCCCCAAAAAGCCAAATGGGTACTAGAGTACACAGGAGTAGATGGATTAATGATTGGACGAGGTGCAGTAGGAAAACCTTGGATATTTCAACTTATGAAAAACTATATATTTGGTACAGGAGAGAGTGAAATTACACCTCACTTAATTCAAAAGGTAGTATTAGAACATTTTGACCAGATGGTAGAGTATTATGGAGAGTATGGAGCTGTAATGTTTAGAAAACATCTACACACCTACTCTAAAATAGGATACCAAGGTGCTTCAGAATTTCGTAATCTAGTCAATAGAGTTGGTGATACCAAAGAGATGAGAGAGATTATAGAAGAGTTTTTTACTCAAGGATTGATTAATCAATGATACAAACAGCATTTCCATATATAACTATTTTACTTTTTATAGCTTCAATATTGGTTTATATTGAACAGAAAACCAAAGCGAAGTTTTTTGAGTATCTTCCTGCTATAGTTATACTCTATTTTTTAGTTATGACTCTATCAAGTTTAGGAGTTTGGAGTAAAACTCAAGAGATAAATTACACATATAAAACATTTAAATCCAATCTACTACCTGCTATGATTTTTCTGATGTTATTACAATCAGATATACGAAAGATACTCAAACTTGGTAAAAAGATACTACTAACATTTTTTCTAGCAACTTGCAGTATCTCTATAGGATTTATACTATCATTTATGATATTTCATAATCTATTTGAACCAAATGCATGGAAAGCATTTGGAGCATTAAGTGGTTCATGGATGGGAGGGACTGGTAATATGGTAGCTATCCAAGGGGCATTAAATTTGCCCGATAGTGATATGGGGTATGTTCTACTTATAGACTCAATAGATTATGCTATATGGGTTATGATACTTTTAGCTTTAGTACCTTTTGCTACTAGATTTAATATTTGGGTTAAGGCTGATGGTTCTATATTGGAGAGTCTTAGTTCCTCACTAGAGATAGAAGATACCAAAACAGATATTGATTTTCCATCTCTATTTATGATGTTGGGGTTGGCATTAGTGGTTTCTGTACTATCACAACAGATAGCTCTGTTTATGCCTACTACAAATTTTTTGACCAAAACTACTTGGATTGTAATGTTTGCAACTATAGCAGGAATAGTTGCAGGGATTACACCCCTAAGCCGTCAAACATCAGCTTCATCATTGGCAAATATTATGCTATATTTTATAGTAGCACTTATCGCTTCTAGGGCAAATTTCGCCCAACTTTCACAAGCACCTACTTATATTTTGGCAGGATTTGTAATTATTGCAATTCACGCTACTATTATGATATTTTTTGCTAAACTGTTCAAATTGGATTTATTCTCTTTGGGTGTTGCCTCTTTAGCTAATATAGGTGGTGTGGCATCTGCTCCTATTTTAGCAGGGGCTTATCATAAGGCTTTGATACCAATTGGGGTTTTGATGGCCATGATGGGATATATAGTTGGTACTTTTATAGGGCTTGGAGTAGCTAAGGTTTTGCAGAGTATAGCTTTATAGGAGAAAATATGAAAATAATAGATATACAAACCCAGATAGTAAAAGCACCACTCAAAACACCATTTAAAACAGCCCTTCGGAAGGTAACCCATTTAGAAGATTTAGTTGTAACTATTTATACGAATAGTGGATTAATAGGTTATGGAGAAGGAGCTTCAACAGCTGTAATAACTGGTGAAACACTAATTAGTATGCGTGGAGCTATAGATAATATCTTTCGAGATATATTGCTTTGGCGTGAAATTGATGATTTTAATTCATTGCTTAATGATATAGATAAAGCTATGGTTTACAATAGTACTATCAAATCGGCTCTACAGATGGCTTTATATGATTTGCGTTCCCAATCTTTTACTCTTCCTCTTTATAAATATTTAGGTGGGAGTCAAACCGAGTTTGAAACTGATATAACTATTAGTCTTAATAATATAGATACTATGATAGAAGATTGCCAAAATGCTATAGATTTAGGATATGGAATTTTGAAAATCAAGGTAGGTGAGTCTATAGCCAAAGATTATGATAGAATTAAAACCATAGCAGAAACATTTCCAAACAGCACTTTACGAATAGATGCCAATCAAGCATGGAGTGCAAAAGAGTCTGTGACGCTACTTACTAAATTAGAAAATCAAGATATAGTGACAGAACTTATAGAACAACCTGTAAAAGCCAATGATTTTAGAGGAATGAAATATATAAGGGATAGGACTCTAACCCCTTTACTCGCTGATGAGTCTATATTTTCTGCCAAACAAGCTATTCAACTATTAGAGATGGATGCTTGTGACTTTATTAATATTAAATTGGCTAAATGTGGTGGTATATCTCATGCTTTAAAAATTGCTGATATAGCTGAACTTTATGGTGTCAAATGTATGATTGGATGTATGTTAGAGGGTGCTATATCTGTAGGAGTTGGAGTGCATGTGGCATCTGCAAGGAGCAATATTATAACTATGCTTGATTTAGATGGTGCTAATCTTTTAGCCTATAATCCTATAGTTGGTGGAGTTAAATTTAATGAGAGTAAGATTAAATTGAGTGATAGTTATGGGCTTGGAATAGAAAAAATATGTTAAAATTCTAAAAAAAATGGAAGTAAAATGAAAATAATAAATCCAAACTATATCTATATAGATGATACATTTAGAGAGAATATAGCAGTAGCTTTTTCAGATAAAATAGAAGCTATAGATAATATAGAAAATCTAAAGATAAAATATCCTAATGTAGAGATTATAGAGGGAGATAAAAATTCTGTATTATATCCAGGGTTTATCAATACTCATGTACATTTAGAGTTTTCTGCTAATAAAACTACTTTAGAGTATGGCGATTTTATGCCTTGGTTAAATTCAGTAATTGAAAATCGTGATGATTTACTACAAGAGTGTGATAATAAGATAATGTTAGAGGCTTGTAATGAGATGCTACTATCTGGAATTACAACTTTCGGAGCTATTTCAAGCTTTGGTACAGAATTAGAGGTGTGTGAACAGACTCCTCAAAAGGTTATATTTTTTAATGAACTTATAGGTTCAAATATGGCTTTTGCAGATGTATTATATAATGACTTTATAGAGAGGTTAACAGCCTCCAAACAATCTAAAGGAAAAGGTATAATACCTGCTATTGCTATACATTCACCTTACTCTGTTCATCCTGTACTACTTAAACGAGCCGTAGAGATAGCCAAAAATGAGAAATTACCACTATCAGCTCATTTTTTAGAAGCCAAAGCAGAAAGAGAGTGGTTAGAAAATAGAAGTGGAGAATTTTTGGAATTTTTTCAAAAATATTTTAAAACCTCTACCCCAGTTACAACTATTAATGAATTTTTGGAAAGTTTTGATGGAATTAATATACATTTTACTCATGCTGTTCAAGCTACAGATAAAGAGCTAGAATATATATCAAAAAATGGTCACTCTATAGCTCACTGTCCTCGTTCTAATCGTTTATTAGGTTGTGGACGGCTTAGAATTGAGAGAGTTCATGAGTTGGGTATTCCTTTTAGTATAGCAACAGATGGACTTAGTTCAAATAACTCACTAAATATCTTTGATGAGTTGCGTTCTGCATTAATGATGCACCATTTAGCTCCACTAGATAAATTATCTAAACTTTTGATAAAAAGTATCACTTCCCAACCTGCTAAATTTTTAGGATTAAATAGTGGAGAGATAAAAGAGGACAAAGAGGCAGATTTGGCATTAATTACTCTACCAAATAGACCAAACTCATTGAATGATATAGCACTACAAACTATTTTGCATACCCAAAAGGTTGATATGCTATTTATCAATGGTTATCCTATTTAAGATATATTAGTTATATGAAAAATATTTTATTACTCTATATCTCTATTTTACTGTTTAGTGGATGTCAAGAGGTAGGCGATACCACTCCTTTGTTGGGAAATAAAAAAGAGAAACAGCCTATAATTATTGTCAATAAAAATCGTCATTTAAATATAGCAGAGTTTTGGATAGACCGTATTAAAGAGCCTGATGAGATTATTATGAATAGTAAAGAGATAGAGATGTTTAATAATAATATAGCCTATAAACAACATCTAGTTACTCCTTTCAAAGATACCAATGCACATTATGGTGGTTCATGGCTCAAATCTACTATAGGGGGAAATTTCAAAGCTATAATCAAGCAGACTAAATATTTTGAAGATGGAACTAAAATCAAACAGAAATTTATCAATGAGATGAAAAATTATATAGATTTAGCTAATATATCTGATAGTGTAGAGACTCGTTATGCTATTACTGTTCATTATACCAATCAGAGAATAATACCTACAGAATTAGCTCTACTTAAAAAAAAGGGAGATATATATTTTGACCGTAATCAAAACTCTGCTCTGGATATTGCCACACCTTTAGCAATTTTGCATACCTCTGCTGATGGGAAATGGCACTATGCTATTGGAGAATTTAGTTCTGGTTGGGTACGAGATATAGATATAGCATTTGCAGAGAAAAAAGAGATAGTAGATTATATAAGCAGTGAAAACTTTATAATCACAACTAGAGCTAAAAATAGTCTGCTAATAGCAGGAAAATATTATGATACTATGAGAATGGGAATTAGACTTCCTTATATATTAACTATTGATGATATGAGTATGGTTCTAATACCTACTAGAGATGAAGAGGGTAGTTTGGTATTAAGCAATGCCACTATCAAAACAACCCATACTCACAAAGGCTATTTAGCTTATACCCCAAGAAATATCTTAACTCAAGCTTTTGAATTTCTAAATGCCCCTTATGGATGGGGAGGCTCTTTTGGAGAACAAGACTGCTCTAAATTTGTCCAACAAATCTATGCAACTACTGGAGTTAGATTACCTAGAAACTCATCATCACAAAGTATTGTAGGAGAGAACTATTTGAAACTATTTAATTTGGAGAAAATGACAAAAGAGGATAAACTTATCAATCTAGCCCCAATAGGAGCGACTATAGTACATCTCAAAGGGCATATTATGTTATATATTGGTGATTACAAAGGTGAACCGTATGTGATACAAACTGTATGGGGTGAATCTAAAAGACATTATGCTCTAGGACGAACTGCTGTTACATCTTTGAGCTTTAATCACTATATCAATCTAGTAGATAGAGCTACTATATTGATATATAATGATAATACTAGAGTAAAATAGTGATAATAGACCAAGAAGAGATAGAAGATTTAATCTATTGTAGAGTACCTGATTTTGAGATAGCCAAAGTACTAAAAAAGAGAATTAAAATATATTTTGCTACACTAGAAGAGAGTTTTTCTCATTCAAAAGGCAAAGATTTTTTATTTAAACATACTCGGGTAATAGATATTTTGCTTCAAACTATCTACAAAATAGCATTTCGTTCTTCATTTGGAAATTATCCACCAATGAAAGACTCTTTACCTATAACTCTTTTGGCATTAGGAAGTTATGGAAGAGAACAGTTATGTGTATATTCAGATATAGATTTGATGATTGTTTACAAAGATATACATGGATACAATACCAAAGAGATAATAGAGAAGATGTTATATATACTTTGGGATTGTGGGCTAAAATTGGGTCATAGAGTACATGAGGTAGGAGAGATATTTGAAGTATCCAAAACAGATATAACTATCAAAACCTCTATGATAGAGTCCCGTTTTATTGCTGGTTCTAAATATCTATTGGCTGAAGTAGAAAATGAGTTAACTAAAATTAGACGAGATAATCAAGAAGAGTTTATAGATGCTAAAATAGAAGAGATAAAAAAATTACACAAGAGATTTCCCATATCTATGGAACCAAATTTAAAAGAGGGGGAGGGTGGTTTTAGAAGTGCCAATTTAGTATATTGGTTGGGTAATATTTTATACAATATCAATAAAATTAATGAATTACCCAAAGATATAATACCTCAAAATGAGTATATAGAGTTTCATAAAGCTCTAAATTTTTTATTTAGTGTTCGCTCTGCATTACATCTTGCTAATGGGAGAAAAGAGGATATTTTAAGATTAGAACTTATACCTCAAGTTGCTCAATATTTAGGTTATGAGAAAAATTATAAGGAACAAATGAAATTCGCACAGAAAGTTAGTCATCAACTAAAAGTTGTAAAACTATATACTACTATTTGGATAAATGCACTTACCAATAGAGATTTATTAACTCACTCTTTGCCTGTACTCAACCCCCAAACTAATACAAAATCATTTGAAGATTTATTAAAAATATTATGCAGACAAACCCAAGAGTTTGAAGTCCATCCTCTATTTTTAAAGTCTTTAATTCATGTATCTAAGCCACCTAGAGCTACTACAGAAATATATAATATATTATCAGAAATATTTTTTCAGCCATATAGCTGTGCGATTATACAATCTATATTAAATGCACATTTAATATCTTATACTATATCTCCTCTAAAAAAGGTACTCAATCTTCCACAATTTGATGGATACCATCAATATCCTGTGGCTATTCACTCTATCAAGTCTCTTTATGAGTTGGAACATATTAAAGATACAAAATTAAGAGAGATTTTAAATCAATTAAATATTAGAGAAAAAGCATTACTTAAATTGGTTGTTTTACTTCATGACTCAGGAAAAGGACGAGAAAGAGACCATTCATTAGTAGGTGCAGAGCTATTTTCTGTATATGCCAAAAAATTAGGATTTAATAAAGAAGAGATAAAGATAGGAAGAAAACTAATACATAATCATACCCAAATGAGTATGGTAGCTCAAAAAGAAGATTTAAATACAGAACAGACTATTTTGAAATTTGCTTCTATTTTTAATACACAAAAACTATTAGATTTGATATATCTACTAACATACTCTGATATGTCTGGAGTAGGAGTAGGAGTATATAATGATTTTAATGCTAAACTTATATATACCCTTTATACCCAAGCCTCTATAGCCATAAAATATGATAAAAAGCTATATGAAACTAGTAAGCGATTAAAAAAAGAGAAAAATATACGAAAAGAGCCTTCATTTAAAAAATTACCTAGATTACTTCAAAAAAATATCTTGGCTATTCCTTCTGATTTATTATTCATCAAATATTCACCTCAAAAGATTATTGATATAGCAAAAAAAAGTGATAAATTAGAAGATTATATATTTTATATAGATAATAGTGGATTTTTGACTATTGAAATTATTAGAAAAAACAATTTTGATTTGAGTTATTTTTTAAATAAACTAAGGAAATTAGATATTGTTAATATGGATATTTGTAAACTTTTTAAGGGTATCAAGTATTTTAATATAGAGTTTAATATTAGAATTGAAGATAATGAGCTTATGATTATAGAAGATATAATATATGATGCACTAAATAATATACACCAATTAAATCTTCCTAAACCTGATATAAAAGAAGATGAGGTTGAAATTGATTGTAATCACTCCAAAGAGTATGCTATGATGAGAATTAACTGCAAAGACCAAAAAGGAATACTCTGTTATACTATGGCTATTTTTGATAATTTGGGTATTGATATTACTTCAGCCAAGATTTATACTCAAGGTAAAAAAATTAATGACCTATTCTTAATCGAAAAGAATGGAAATTTTTGTAATAATACTAATCTTATTATAAAAGAGTTAACGGAGTAATATTATATGTGTGGAATTGTTGGATATATTGGAAATGAAGAGAAAAAAGAGATTTTATTAGATGGACTGCAAGAGTTAGAGTATCGTGGATATGATTCAGCAGGAATAGCTATAATTGAAAATGAAAAATTAAACTATTTTAAAGCAATTGGAAAACTACAAAATCTAAGAGATAAAACAAAAGAGTATCAAAGTAATGGCTTTGGTGTTTCTATAGGTCATACAAGATGGGCAACTCATGGCAAACCAACAGAGTTAAATGCTCATCCTCATTTGGGTAAATTTAGTTTTGTGGTACACAATGGAATTATAGAAAATTATCAAGAGTTAAAAACAGAACTTCAACAAGAAGGTATTAATTTTTTAAGTCAAACAGATACAGAGACAATTGTACATCTATTTGAACAATTTTATACTCAAAATAGCAATGGTTTTGACTCATTTATCCAAACTATCAATAAATTAGATGGTGCATATGCAACTTTACTAATTAGTGAAGTATCTCCTGATACAATCTTTTTTGCTAAAAATGGTTCTCCAATGCTTATTGGGTTTGATGGAGATGATATATATTTTGCTTCATCAGATACACCTATTATTGGTAGAGCTACAGATGTCTATTATCTTGAAGATGGTGAATATGGTTATGCTAAAGATGGGGAAGTAAAGCTATTTAATAAAGATGGAGAGAGGGAGTTTACAACTAAATCATTAGCAACAGATAAGATAATGGCTCAAAAAGATGGTTATAGATTTTTTATGGAAAAAGAGATTTATGAACAGAGCCTTGTAATGAGTGAGACTATGATGGGAAGAGTCTTAGATAATAAAATAGAGTTTGAAGAGTTAGATGGTGAGTTTTTTGAAGGGGTTAGAAATATCAAAATATGTGCTTGTGGAACATCATATCACTCTGCTTTGGCAGGTTCTTATCTATTAGAGAGAATAGCTAAAATACCATGTCAAGTAGAGATAGCATCTGAATTTAGATACAAAGAACCTCTACTTAGAGATGATACTTTGTTTATTACTATTTCACAAAGTGGAGAGACAGCAGATACACTAGAAGCACTCAAAATGGCAAAAAGAGCAGGACTAAAAACTCTTAGTATTTGTAATGTTGATAACTCTTCTATTGTAAGAGAGAGCAATAGAGCTATATTAACTCGGGCAGGGATTGAAAAAGGAGTAGCTAGTACCAAAGCTTTTGCTACTCAAACCATGGTTTTATGGATGTTGACTCTATATATTGCCAAACTACAAAAAACAATTTCCAAAGAGAGACTAGATATAGAGTTAGATGCTATGCGTCATACTCCAAAAGCTTTAATAGTTACAGATAAATTACACTCTAAACTTACTAGATTATCTAAACGATATTTACATGGTCATGGTTTCTTTTTTATTGGTAGAGACCTATTTTTTCCTTTGGCATTAGAGGGGGCTTTGAAACTCAAAGAGATAAGTTATCTCCATGCAGAGGGATACCCATCAGGAGAGATGAAACATGGACCAATTGCCTTAGCAGATAGTGAACTATTTACAGTTGCTCTTATGCCAAAGAGTTTACATTATGAGAAAATCAAATCAAATGTAGAAGAGTTAAGTGCTAGAGATGCAACTATATTGGCTATATCACCAGAACCTTTTGAGTTGGCAGATGATTTTGTTCAAACTATTTATAATACTCATCCTATGTTAGAGTTTTTTGAGATGATGGTTGTGACTCAACTTTTATCTTTGGAGGTATCTGTTCGATTAGGAAATGATGTTGACATGCCTAGAAACTTGGCAAAATCTGTAACTGTAGAATAATATTCTATATTTAGAACTCAAATCAATAAGATAAAATAATGACAAAGATTTTAAATATAGAATAGATTATCTTTGTAAAAATACTCCACTCTCAATATGATGAGTATGAGGAAACTGGTCAAAGATAGCACTCTCTTTTATACTATGTGTTTGGGTCAATAGTACTAAATCTCTAGCTAAAGTCTCAGGATTACAAGAGATATATATAATATTTTTTATATTAGATATAAGCTCTATAGTATCACTATCCAATCCTGCTCTTGGTGGGTCAACTAATACTGTTGAGAAGTTATAACTATCAAGTTCAATTCCCTCTAGTCGTCTAAACTTTCGAACTCTATTTAGTGCTTGGGTCATCTCTTGGGAAGATAATCTTATAAATGATATATTATCAACTCTATTTAATTTACAATTCTCATTAGCTGAAGCAATAGACCGTTTGCTTATTTCTGTAGCTAAGACTCTATCAAAATATTTAGAGATAGGGATAGTAAAATTGCCCAATCCACAATAACTTTCCAAAAAATCACCATGACCTATAGTTTTGGCTTGTTTTATTGCCCACTCTATCATTTTGATATTGACAGCAGGATTTGGTTGTGTAAATCCACTCTCGTAGTAACGATATATATACTCTTGATTATCTATAAATAGCTTTTCTGTAACAAATTCTTGAGATATAACTACTTTTTGTTTTCTGCTTCGTCCTATAATATAACTATTGAGTTTTTCTTCTAACTTTTTCGCCTCTTGTTGCCATGCCTCATCTAATTTCTTATGATATATCATAGTAATTAGAACTTCATCTGTAGTAGTAGAGAGAAATTCTATAGAGAAAAGTCTATATTTGAGAATTTCAGAATTATTAATAGCTTTTAGTAGTGGTAACATTTTTCTTTCTATGGGTTTTAGAACTTTTGGACATTCATCTATATTTATAGTACCTTTTCTATCAAGTCGTCCCATTGCATAGTTAGCTCCACTATCATCATGCCAAATTCTAAACTCACTTCTAGCACGATAATTTGACTCATCTTTATTAAAAACTTCTAAATCTTTTACTCCAAATGGAGACAATAGAGATAAAACTTTTTGCTTTTTTGCTAAAAGTTCAGAACTATACTCAATTTGATAAATAGTACAAGAACCACACTCTCCAAAATATTTACAATTCAATTTATTACCCTAGTATATAATTTTATTTGATATTTTATCCAAATTAATTAATATCTATTTGATATAATATGATTTTTAAAACTTAATATATTATAAAGGGTATAATCTATGTCTATTAGTATCGTTATTTTGGCTGCAGGAAAAGGTAGTCGAATGAAATCCACAACACCAAAAGTCCTCCATACTATATCTGGTAAACCAATGCTTTTTCATGCTATTGATGCTTCATTAAAAATATCTGATGATATTACTATAGTTATATATCATCAAGCCCCTCGCGTCCGAGAAGCTATAGAAAAAGAGTATGATAATATCAATATACATATCCAAGATGCCGAACAATTCCCTGGTACAGGTGGAGCTTTGAGAGGTGTACAAACTAAATATAAAAAAACTTTAATACTCAATGGTGATATGCCACTTATAACACAAACTTCATTAGATGCTCTAACAGGTGGAGATGCTGATATAAATATGTCTGTAATTAAACTAGAAAATCCATCAGGATATGGGAGAGTAATAATCGAAAATGGAACTGTTCAAGAGATTGTAGAGGAGAAAGATTGTACCTCTACCCAAAAAAATATCAAATGGGTAAATGCAGGAATATACTGTATCAATAGTAAATTATTAGATAGATATATTCCTCAATTAAATAACAATAATGCTCAAGAGGAGTACTATTTAACTGACATAATAAAAATGGCTGTAGATGAGGATAAAATTGTCGCTCCTATTTTTGTAAAAGAGAATGAGTTCAAAGGTGTAAACTCCAAACTTGATTTGGCTTATGCTGAAATAATTATGCAAAATAGAATAAAAGAGGAGTTGATGTTATCAGGAGTTATTATGCGTTTTCCTGAAACTATTTATATAGATTGCCGTGCCTCTTTTGAGGGGGAATGTATATTAGAAAATGGAGTTACTATTTTAGGTAAATCTAAATTAATCAATTCTCATATCAAAACTAATTCTGTAATAGAAGAGTCTATTATAGAAAATTCAGATATAGGTCCAATGGGTAGAATTCGTCCTCTATCACATATCAAAGATACTCATATAGGTAATTTCGTAGAGGTCAAAAAATCAATACTCAATGGTGTCAAAGCAGGACATTTATCATATTTAGGAGATGCAACCATTGATGAGGGTTCAAATATCGGTGCAGGAACTATTACTTGTAATTATGATGGAAAAGCTAAATATCAAACAACTATTGGCAAGAATGTTTTTGTAGGAAGTGATACACAAATAGTAGCACCTATTACTATAGAAGATAATGTTATTATAGGTGCAGGAACAACAGTTACTAAAGATATAGCAGAAGGTAGCTTGGCAATATCTCGAACACCACTTAAAATAGTAGCTAAATTTTATGATTTCTTTTTTAAAAAGGCAAAATAGTGCAGATAGATTTAAAAAATAAAAATGTATTATTAGGAGTAACAGGAAGTATATCTGCGTACAAAGCGTGTGAAATAGTTAGACTGTTTATAAAATCAGGTGCATCAGTACAGGTAGTTATGACACCAAGTGCTCAGAGATTTGTATCCTCTCTGACTTTTGAAGCATTAACAAGAAATCCCGTCCTTACAGAGAGTAGTGAGAGTTGGTCAACTCAACTAAATCATATAGATATAGGCAAGAGGGCTGATGTATTTGTAATCGCTCCTGCTACAGCAAATACAATTAATAAGTTGAGTAAAGGAATTTCAGATAATATTTTATTGCAAACTGCTTTGGCCTTTAATAAACCTCTTTTAATTGCACCATCTGCCAATACCAATATGATAGAAAATCATTATACAGTAGGTTCTTTAAAGATGTTAGCAGTAAATGATGTCAAAATTATCTCTTCTCAATCTAAGTTATTAGCTTGTGGAGATGAGGGTAATGGTGCTTTAGCTGAACCTTTGGAGATATTTTATCAAACAGTACAAAAACTCTTAATGAGTAGCTTTTGGCAAGATAGAAAAGTGGTGGTAACTGGTGGAGGAACTAGAGAAAAGATAGATGATGTCCGTTATCTCTCTAACTTTTCATCAGGAAAAATGGCAAATGCCTTGGCAACAGCTCTATATCTAAGAGGGGCTGATGTTTGTCTAGTCTCTACGGCTGAACATGCCCATATTCCTAGTGAGATTTACACTATTGATGTAGAAGATGCAGAAGAGATGTTAGAATATACAGTGGACTCTGTACGAGTAGCCAAAAAAGGAAAAATGAGTAGAGCTACTATGAATAGTAGTGAACCAATTCACCTTATACAAAAACGACCATATCTATTTATGACAGCTGCTGTTTCTGATTTTACTCCTAAATTCCCTCAAATTGGTAAAATAAAAAAATCTGATATAGGTAATAGTTGGAATATAGAATTAAAACAAAATCCAGATATTTTACAAGAGATTAATAAAGATGGGATTACTACTATAGCATTCAAAGCAGAAATGGATACTCAAAAGGGATTTAATAATGCAAAAGAGTTACTCGAAAGGAAATCAGTAGATGGAATATGTTATAATCTGTTAAAGGATAGTCAAAGTTTTGGAACTGATGATAATAGTATAATATTTATTACTAATAATAGTAGTATAGATTTAGGTCAATCTAATAAATTAGCTCTATCTTTTAAAATATTAGATGAAAGTCAGAAATTAAATAATGAGTAAAAATAGATTAGAACATTTAGCTATCATTATGGACGGTAATGGTAGGTGGGCAAAAAGCAGAGGTCTTGTTCGTACTAAAGGGCATGAAAAGGGTGCTGATACTATTCGTGATATTACCCAATATTGTGCAGAACATGAGACTATAAAGACTTTAACTCTATATGCCTTTAGTACAGAAAATTGGAAAAGACCTAAATATGAGGTTGATTTCTTAATGCGACTACTTGATAGATGGCTTAAAAAAGAGTTAAAAACTTATCATAAATTTGGAGCTAGATTTGAGACAGTAGGAAATATAGAAGGTTTTTCATCTAAACTTCAAAAAACTATAGCTTCTATCAAAGAACAAACAGCTCACCATACCAATGTAACTCAAATTTTGGCTCTAAATTATGGTTCACGGGAAGAGATAGCCAAGGCTGCTATGAGATTAGCTAATAGAGGAGTAGAAATTACAGAAGAGAGCTTAGGAGATGAGCTAAATACTCCATATACTGATATAGATTTATTAGTTCGCACAAGTGGAGAACAGAGACTATCAAATTTTTTGCTTTGGCAACTCTCTTATAGTGAGTTTTTCTTTACACCAACACTTTGGCCTGATTTTACACCTAGTGAATTAGATGATATAATTGACCAATATATCAATAGAAATAGACGATTTGGAGGTTTATAATGGAGGTTCATAATGTATGATATATTTTTAATAGTTACTATATTTATATTTGGTATTGTAATAGGTTCATTTCTCAATGTACTTATATATCGCATACCCAAAGCAGAAAATATAGCTTATCCTGCATCTAAATGTCAAAGTTGTCAAACAGCTTTAAAGTGGTGGCATAATATACCTATATTCTCATGGCTTATTTTGGGAGGTAAATGTTACTTTTGTAAAGAGAAAATATCTATGCAGTATCCACTTATAGAGTTCGGTACAGGAGTTATAGCAGTTTTATTATATTTTAAACTTGGATTAGTTTGGTATATGCCAATCGTATTTATAGTATTTGCTCTACTTTTAGCTTTAGTTATGATAGATTTTAAATATATGGCAGTTCCAGATAGTTTAAATCTCTTGGCATTAGCATTAGCCGTTATTCAACCAAATATTATTGACTCTATACAATATGCTCTAATGGCTGCTGGAGGATTAACTCTCCTACGATATTATTTAAGCTATTTTCTAAATAGAGAAGCAATGGGTGAGGGAGATATAATCGTAGCTGGAACTATGGGTGCGTTGCTCGGTTTTCCTCTCTTTTTTTATGCTCTATTTTTGTCTGCCATTTTAGCAATTATACCCTCATTAGTTGCCAAAGATAAAGTAGTACCATTTGTTCCATTTTTAGCTATAGCTACTATTATAGTTTATATTTTAGATACACAAGTCTCAGATTTGGTGCAGTGGATTATTTATGGCTAATACATTAGGTAAAGTTAGTATATCCAAATATATATCTCAGAACTTTACCAAAGCCTTTTTGACCATATTTTTACCTCTATTTTTTATAGGTTCTTTGGTTTCTATAGTTCAATTATCTTCACTAACGAAATTTATACAGATTAATTTTTGGGAGATGGCTAAACTATATGGGTATAATTTACCTGCAATGCTCTTTTATACTATACCTATTTCATTTCTAATTGCAGTTACTACTGTACTACTTCGTTTATCTACAGATAATGAGTTAATGTCACTATTTGCATTAGGTATCAAATCCAAAAATATTATTAGAAGATTACTTATTGCCTCCATACTATTTTCAATATTACTTCTAACTCTCTCTATTATCAAAATGCCCCAAGCCCAACAGCAATATAAAGCTTTTAAAACTTACAAAACAACACAAGCCAAACTTAATATATCAGCTTCTGAGTTGGGACAAAAATTTGGTGATTTTTTTGTATATATAGAGAGTAAAAAGGCTAGAGAGATGAAAAATATTGTTATATATACCAAAGAAAAAAATAGCTCTAATAGACTATTTATAGCCCAAAAGGCAAAAATCGAGACTCAAAATTCAATAGTTACGCTAACACTAAATAGGGGAAGTGGATATACATTTTCAGAAAAATCTCTTAAAATGATAGACTATGCAAGTATGCAGATATTCCAAAATCTTAAAGCCAAATCATATAGTTACAAAAATATCAAAGAGTATTGGATGAAATATGCTAAAAACCCTAAAAAGAGGGGCAAAATACTATTCTTTATATTTATTAGTCTTATTCCTATTATTGCTTTATATATAGTATCAGCATTTTCTATTATTAATCCTAGATACCAAAAAAGTTATGCTTATCCTGCTTTGGCAATTACAACAATACTACTATATGTTATAGCTACATTAATTCAAAATCAAGGCTCATTAGCACTACTAATAGGTTCAATAATTACTATAAATATAATTGGAGTAGTTTTATTTCACTACAAAGTATCAAAGTATTTTTAATGAGAGTAAAAGCAGTTATCTCTTATGATGGAGCATCTTTTAGAGGTTTTCAAAAACAAAAGAGTACCAAACAGACAATAACTACAGCTATAGAAGAGGCATTAATATCTATAGGCATTAATAGTAATATACGAGGAAGTGGACGAACGGATGCAGGAGTTCATGCTACAGGTCAGGTAATAGATTTTGTATTACCTAAATATTGGCGAGATTTGGAGAAACTCCAAGAGGTATTAAATAAAAAATTAAGGTATATCTCTTTTAAACGAATATCTTGGGTCAATGATAGTTTTCATGCTCGATTTTCAGCTAAACGGCGAATATATCGTTATATATTTAAAACTACTATTCCTTCTATATTTGAAAATAGATATATCTCTTATTATTCAAAATTTAATCAAGGGCTATTAGAGCAATCTTTAAAAACTTTTGAGGGAGAGCATGATTTTAGTTTTTTTTTAAAGAGAGGAACTATTACTCATACAAATATTCGTACTATATATAAAGCACACTATAAAAAATATAATAACTATCATATCATATATTTTGAAGCTAATGGTTTCTTGCGTTCACAAGTTCGTATAATGGTAGAGTTTGCTATGCAAATAGCATTAAAGAGGTTAACTATTCAAGAGCAATTAGAACAACTCAACCTAAAACAAAAATATAACACCAAATTAGCTCCACCAGAAGGGCTTTATTTGGCAAGGATAGTTTATTAATATGACTTTTTAATCTATTTTATAATCTATATTTCTGGTTAGATGATATTTAATATAGCGTTACTAACCTATATTTTCAATAAAATCTTATCCAATTTAGCACTACTTAAAATTCGTTTTAAATACCCAAGTATATATGTAGCTTTGGTAATATAATATCTAGGCTTGGGTCTCTCTGCAACTATAATATCAAATACAACTCTGGCTACTGATATGGCCTCTTCATTAAATGGTACACTACTTTTATCAGCAGAGATACTTTTTTGATATTCACTACTAAATATAGAGCGTTCTATATCTACATTCTCTTGCAATTTTTTCATGGCTGTTTTACGAAAATTACTTGTAATCGGACCTGTATTTAATAGAACTGGATAGATATTTGTTCCTTCTAACTCTAATCTTAGAGTATCAGTTAAACCCTCAACTGCATATTTACTAGCATTATATGCTCCCCTAAGAGGAAGAGAGACTAAACCAAGTACAGAGCTATGTTGTATAATTTTACCGTAACCTTGTTCTCTCATAACTGGAATAATCTGTCTAGTACACTCATGTAGTCCAAAGACATTTACATCAAATTGCTCTTTGAGTACATAAGTTCTTATATCTTCTATAGCTCCCACTTGTCCGAAACCTGCATTATTAAACCATATATCTATTTTACCATCTTCTTCTAATATACTTTCTATAACTGTTGTTATCTCTTCTGGTTTAGTGACATCTAGTTTCATAACATTTTCTAATCCAAAAGCTCTAAGAGCATTAAAATATTTTGCATCCCTAACTGTGGGATATACTTTTATACCTCTATCCTGCAAATATCTAGCTGTTTGCAATCCAATGCCTGTAGAGCATCCTGTTATTACTATATTAGGCATCTACTTTGTACCATATTTCAAATCTTGGACTGCTTTGGTAATATCATTTTGTCTCATAAAATGTTCACCTACTAAAAAAGCATCTGCTCCTATTTTACTAAGTTCCATTACTATCTCATGTGTTGTTATTCCACTCTCTGCTACTATTATTTTATTATTTGGAATTAGAGGAACTAACTTTTGTGTTAAACTCATATCCATCTCAAATGTCTCTAAGTTTCTATGATTAATACCTATAATATTTGCTCCTGCAAAAATTGCTTTGATTAGGTCTGTTTTATCATGTATTTCGACTAATACCTCTAACCCTAAATGGTGAGCATATTGCAGCAACTCTTTTAACTCTTTTCTACTAAGTGCTTTGGCTATTAATAATACAAAATCTGCACCATATGCTAATGCCTCTACCAACTGATACTTGTCAATTATAAAATCTTTTCTCAGAAGTGGTATAGATGTGTATCGTCTAACTGCTCCTAAATACTCTTTATCTCCTTGGAAAAAGTGTGGTTCAGTCAATATTGATAGTGCTGATGCTCCACCTTTTTCATAAGCTTGAGCTATTTGTACTGGGTCAAAATCCTCTCTAATAATACCTTTGCTAGGACTTGCTTTTTTGACTTCTGCTATAATCCTATATGGATTATCTTCTGTTGCTTTGAGTGCAGAGTGAACATCTTTTGGTGTAAATGGATTATATGCCAATGAACGACCCAACCACTCTACTGGATAGTCAACTTTTCTTTTTTCTAAATCTTCTCTTGTTTTTTTGATAATATCATCTAAAATCTTTGCCAATTTTTTCCCCTATTTTATTTATTACATTCTTGAATTGCTGTCCAATGTTGGGCTATATCTTCCTCTTTTAACCCTTCTATGGCAACTACTTTTTTCATCTCTTTGTATGCCTCTTTGCACCTATGGAGTTTATAATATCCCCATGCTAGTGAATCTAAATAATAACTGTTATCTGGTTGCTCTTTGAGTGCATCTTTGATAATATCAATACCTTTTTGGACATCTATATTCTTATCTATAAGTGTATATCCATAATAGTTTAAATAGACACTATCTTTGACACCCTCTTTTAGTGCTTTTTCAAATTTTTGAACTACTTTATTTAGTAAATTTTTATCATTTTTATCTTTGGCATTTTCATAAAGTGCCATAGCAGATTCAGCTAACCATCTAGGTGATTTTTCTATTGCGTAAATTTTCTCTGCGAGTATTAAAGCATTACTATAATCTTTTTTGGCTAAATATAGCTCATAAAGTAGTTCATCATTACTATAATCATTTTGTAAAAACTTGATTGCTTTATCAAACTCTTGCATATATATATAACCCTCAACAATTTTTACAGCATATACCTCTTTTTTTGTCTTTTTATATAAATTAATATAAACAGACATAAGAGGTTTTATCTTTTTCTGTTTGGTATATATTTCTACCAACTGATTACATAGTTTTTCACTACATTTATACATTTTCCTATGATTTTCTAAACGACTTATAGCTCCATCAATATCACCTAGATAGTTTGCTAAAAGTATAGTTATTTTGGTAAGTATATCTTCATTATAAGTTTTATTATATGCTTCTGTCAATAGTTTTACAGCTATAGAATAATCACCAGATAAGATATAAGGACTAGATGATAACTCATAATCTATAGCTTCTCCTGATTGAGAGATAAGTTCTAATCCTATTTTCTTGGCTTTTTCATTCTCTCTTTTATTAATATAAAAAGAGAGAAGTAGTCGTTTGAGTTGAATATTAGATGGATTATTTTGAATGAATTTTTCAAGCTTTGAAATATTTTTAGAGTCTATTCCTGCATATAATGCTGTTGTTAGCTCTCTAAACATATACTCCATATCTCCTGTTCTATCAAATAGTATATTATAAAAGTAGTTACTTTTTTTATAATTACCATTCATCTCATAATATATAGCTTGTATGATTAAATCATTCTCATTGCCAATCCTCTCTATAGACGAGTGAGCAGGAGAAGGAGCTGAAAAATCTTTTGGATTATACTCAGCTAACTCTTCTTTGGATACTTGAGTTACTTTAGCAGAATAACTGCAACCACTCAATAAAAAAAATGATATAAACAATACTATTTCTATAATATTCAATTTATTATTCCTGGACACTCTTTTTTTACCTCCTCTATATCGTTTTTGAATATTTCCCAAAAAGGAAATGTGCGACATTGTGATGGTCTTACTGGATATATTGTACATTGTTTTATATTGTTATCAAAAAATATACAGGCATAGTTATCTATATCAAGTTTTTTCTCAATGATAGAATAACGATGTTTGACTTTCCTAAGATACATTGTAGCAAATTCTTCTATAGTTAATTCTAAAAATTGTGCCATTTTTTCTATCTCTTGATATTTTGCCCAAATATAACCACTCTCACCAGTACAACATGCCCCTCCACAACTGTTACAAGCTAAGGAATTAAACTTATAGTTGTACCCATCTTTAGTTACTAAATCAATATTATTAAATATCATAATCTCCCTTGATACTATTGGTTGATGCTTTTATAAATGCCTCTTTGGCTTCTTTATTATAGCTACTATCTTTATCAAAAACTATTAATGGTGGTAAAACTTTCATCATAGATTTTGAATTAAGTCGTGCAGAAATCATTACAAGTTTAGACTCTCTATCAATTTTAGAGTGTACAAAACGAATAACTTCTGGATTGATTTTATGCTTTATTAATGTATAGAGTAATTTATCAACCTGTTTTGCATCATAACAAAATACAAATCGTCCTCTAGGTTTCAAAATAGATTTCACCTTTTTTATAAAATCATTAATCGGTAGATGATATGAATATCTAGCGATATTAAGATGCTTATTTTGACTCTGTGTTATGGTATCATAAAAGGGAGGATTTGATACTACAAAATCAAACTCTTCATCTATTTGATAATTAATAAAATCACCTAAATATATATCTGCCTTTAAATTATTAATAGCATAATTTCTTTGGGCATATTGTAACATAATTTTTTGTTTATCAATAATAGAGGTTTCTATTTTGAAATCTCTACTTAATAGCAAAGAGATAATACCTACTCCACACCCCACATCCAAGAGTTTTCCTCTAGGTTTAAGCATCGAAATAAAATCATACAAAAATATTGAGTCACTATTATAAGCATACCCTTTTGTTGGTTGATATAGAAACAATTACAATCCTTATGGTTATTTAAATCAAATTTTACTATAAATTGATATTTTTTTGGTAAAATTCTTATTATGAATACAACTATTTATACAAAAAGTGAACCACTATCAACTGATTTCTGTATGTTAGATTATGAATGTGCCTATCTACCTAATAAAAGTGTACGAATGCACTACAAGTATATAGAGGAGGCAACACGACCTTATAATACAGCACTTATCCATCGTGGATGGCGTCGTTTTGGTTGTTACTATTTTCATCCTATATGTAATGGATGCAATGAGTGTAAATCAATTAGGATTGATGTGAATAATTTTAAACTAACTAAATCTCAAAAAAAATCTATCAAGAGAAATAGTAATACTGAAATAATTATACAAACACCATCTCTTACACAGGCACATATTGACTTATATAATAAATATCATGCATTCAAACATCAAAAAGATAACTGGTCTCATAGAACTATTTCATCAAGAGAGTATAGTGAAAATTTTGTAGAGGGAGCTCATAATTTTGGAAAAGAGGTTCTCTTTTTGGAAAATGGTAAAATTATTGGTATTGATTTAATTGATATACTTGATGATGGAATTTCCTCCATTTACTTCTATTATGACCCTGATTATGCTAGATTGTCTCTTGGAACATACTCTTTACTCTATCAAATAGAGTTAGCCAAAGTATTAGAATTACCATGGATATATCTAGGATATTGGGTAGAGGGATGTAAAGCATTTGCATATAAACCAAATTTTCAACCCCAAGAGATATTAGATGGCTTCCCAAAAATAGATAAAATAGCTGATTGGAAACCATTTTATAATATATAAAAATATTATAAAATTTATAAAAAACAGATAATAACATTAGAAAAATATGAATGTTGTGATTTCCTGTGTAATATGGGAAATTAGCTATTTTGTGTAAAAAAAATGTAGATTTATTTCACTATTGAACTTAATTTATACTATAATAGTAATATGAAAAACAAATAGTTTCATTAAGTTCAATTCACATAAGCCAAAAGGAAGCTCAAAATGAACATTCAAAAACTTGCCTCAATACTCTTACTCACAATCTTTACTACAACAAATATTTATTCAGGAAATCTAGTCTGTATCAACTGTGTTGCAACAACAATTAAACATACTAAAAATGATGCGAACACTACTAATTTCCCTCCTTTTAAAATTGCTTATAATAGTGATAATAAAGATGACCCAAATTATATTTTACCACTAGATGATAATGAGATAGATACTGAAGAGAATGTTAGTACTAATATAGTTTTAATTGATGAGACTATAAAAGATAATAACTCGATACTATCAGGTGATACATTATATGCTTGTGAAGATACTGAAAAACAAACTCTTGTATGTGATAATCTGAAAAGGGTTTGTGAATGTGTCTAAAAAACAAAAAGAGTTTTTAAAAACTATATATCCTGTTCTGCAACCTCTTTGAAACTATTAAAATAATAGATAGATTGAACTCTATCTATCTTCTAAACATTAAATCTAAAATGTATTATATCACCATCTTGAACAATATACTCTTTGCCCTCTAGTCTATTTTTCCCTGCCTCTTTAGCTCCATGTTCTCCACCATACTTTATAAAATCCTCATAAGAGATAACCTCTGCACGGATAAATCCTTTCTCAAAATCATTATGAATAACAGCTGCTGCTTTTGGTGCTGAAGTTCCTTGGCGAATAGTCCATGCTCTAACCTCTTTGACTCCTGCTGTAAAATAACTTTGAAGCCCCAATTTATCAAACCCCTTATGAATTATTTGGTCAAGTCCACTTTCCGTTACGCCCAAATCTTCAAGCATTTCAGTTTTTTCATCTTCTTCAAAATCAACCATATCTTCTTCTACTTTGGCACATAGTTTTATCACCTCATAGTTTCTCTCTTTGGCATAAGCTTTTAGTGTTTGAACGAACTCACTATCTTTACTTAATCCATCTTCATCTACATTTGCCCCATATATAATCTCTTTAGAAGTTAGAAGTCTTAACTCTTTGTTCATTGCTAAAAATGCATCATCATTTATCTTGTCATAAGTTGATACAGGATTACCCTCTGATATATATTCCAATAACTCTTCTGCAATAACTAATTGTGCTTTGGCATCTTTGTCATTACCTCTTACTTTCTTTTTAAGTGACTCAACTCTCTTTTGAACTGCATCCAAATCAGCAAATAGAAGCTCTTGTTCTATTATCTCTACATCTCTAAGTGGGTCAATTGAGCCTTCAACATGCACTACATTATCATCTTCAAAACATCTTACAATATGAAGTATAACCTCTGTCTCACGGATATTACTCAAAAATTTATTACCAAGTCCCTCACCCTTACTAGCACCTTTGACAAGTCCTGCAATATCTACAAAATCAAGTGTAGAGTATTGAATTCTTTCTGGATTTACTATCTTTGCTAACTCTTCTAGTCTAATATCTGGTACAGGAACTACTGCTTTGTTTGGTTCAATTGTACAGAAAGGATAATTTTCACTCTGTGCATTTTGTGCTTTTGTTAGTGCATTGAAAGTAGTTGATTTACCTACATTTGGTAATCCTACAAGTCCTATACTTAATCCCATATTTATAATCCTTATTTAAAAATTAATGAAATTTTATCCTAATTAGATAAAACCTTAGCTAACTTACGATACTCATCACAATTTTGTAATAACTTCTTATGAGTATCCCTACAAAGTATCTCTCCATTTTTGAATACTAAAATAGTATCAGCACTCTCAATAGTACTCAATCTATGAGCTACAGTAATAGTTATCATATCTTTTTTTAGAGCCTCTAAAGCTTTTTGGATAAGTACCTCACTTTTATTATCAAGTGCAGAAGTAGCTTCATCTAATATTAAAACAGCAGGATTTTTATATAATGCCCTAGCTAATGCAATCCTTTGTCTCTGTCCACCTGATAAATTATTACCATTTTCACTTAATATAGTTTCTACTCCATTTTCAAGTTTATCTACAAACTCCAAAGCATACGCCTTTGATAGAGCTTCTATTACTCTATTATAGTCAAACTCTTCTCCATATGCTACATTTTGAGCAATAGTATCATTAAATATATATATCCTTTGTGTTACAAATGCAATATTTTTATGTAATGAGCTTAGTGTTAAATTTTTATTGACCTCATCATTAATTAATATCTCTCCACTACTTGGGTCATAAAATCGTACCAATAGATTAACAAATGAGCTTTTACCTGCACCACTATCACCTACCAATGCTATACTATCACCTCTATTTATATCTATAGATATACTCTGTAGTGCTAAGTTATCACTATATTTTAATGATACATCTTTAAATATAATCTGCTCTATATCTCTATCTAACTCTTTATTTCCTGATGTTATAGTTGCTTTCATATCTAATAGTTCGTGCATTCGTTGATTGGCTACAATAGCATCTTGGGCTTGATTATAAAGTTTGGATATTTTTTTAATAGGAGTATATAGCATAAATAGAGCAGCCGAAAAGGCAAAAAAAGCTCCTACACTCATTTGTCCATCTATTACTTCATTTCCACCAATATATACTACCAATCCAATAGCCATAGAACCCAATATCTCCATAATAGGAGTAGTCGAAGCATTAATCTTGACCTGTTTAACTAGATATTTAAATACTTTATTATTCTCTTTGGCAAATTTCTCACTCTCTATACTCTGTGTCGAGTTAGACTTTATTACCTCAATATTGGAAAATATCTCTCCCAATCGTGCTGTCATAGTTGAAGTACTTTCTTGGGATAATTTGGAGTATTTTTTCATCTTTTTCGCCAAACGACTTAAAGGTAAGAGAGCTAAAGGCATAATAACTAAAAAGTATAGAGCCAATTTTGGACTCTCATATATCACATACCCAGTCAGAGCAACTATAGTCAACCCTTCACGAATTAAATTAGGTATCATGCCAGTTACTACACTTTGAATACGCCCAATATCATTGGTAATCCTAGATAATATCTCACCAGAGTGCATAGTCCCAAAAAAGTGCATATCTTGATAAGTGAGATGATTGACCAAATCATCACGCAATTTACGAATTACATCAAGCCCAATATATGACATATAATAGGTCTGAATATATTGTCCTACTCCTTTAAGAGAAAATACTCCAATTAGCATAAAAGGGATAATCCCAAGCATACTTGCATCTTTGGCTACAAACACATTATCTAGTGTTGGCTTAATAATCTGTGCTGTTCCTGCCGTTCCAATAGCAACAGCTATCATTCCTAATATAGCTAATATAAATTCTCGTTTGTATCCTGCTAGATAAGGAAGATACTGTTTAAATAGGGTTTTCATAGCTCTCTTTTCTATAATTTATTTATTATTTTTCCTAAACGAATAGAAATATATGACCTCCACCCCATATTATATCTTCTCCCAAACAGTTCCATCAATTCTATCCATGATAGCTATACCCATATCTAAAATATCTTCTCTAATTTTATCAGCTTTTAGATAATCTTTAGCCTTTTTGGCATTATTTCTCTGCTCTATTAGAGACTCTATTTTAGCTTTGCTAGTTTTATCAACTCCAATTTGAAAATAACTAAACGGTTCTTTGCTACCAACTCCTAAGAGTTTATCTATAAACTCTATATTTGCTAGAGTCTCCTTTTTTAACCCTTTATCTTTTGGATTTATATCTAATTTATCATTAGTAGCATTTATCATCGCATCAATAGTGGCAAAAGCAATTGAAATATTCAAATCGTCACTCATAGCTTCTAATAGTGCATTTTGAAATGATTTATTGGGCTTAGATGCCTTAATTGGACTTATCCTTTTCTTGAGTCTATAGAGTCTATCAAGTCTCTTTTTGGAACTTAATAAATCCTTTTCATTAAAATTAAAATCATTTCTATAATGAACAGATATTAGATAATTTCGCAGTATCTCACCATCATAAACGCTCAACGCATCTTTGACAAAAAAGCTATTACCTAAAGATTTACTCATTTTTTCACCATCTATATTTACAAATCCATTATGCATCCAATATTTAGATAGTTCATGACCTGAGGCACATCTACTTTGAGATGCTTCATTTTCATGATGTGGAAAAAGCAAATCTGCACCTCCACCATGAATATCTATACTATATTTACCATCTCCTTTAAAGTGCTTTTCTATCATAGCCGAACACTCTATATGCCAACCAGGGCGACCACTACTAAACTTGGTATCAAAACATATATCTTCATCTCCATTACAAGCTTTCCATAGTGCAAAATCTTTTGGGTTTCGTTTTTGACCTGTATGCTCTATACGACTATGATTATCTGCATCATCTCTTACTTGATGTGAAATCTCTCCATAGTGAGTATCTTTGGAAGTATCAAAATATATATCACCAGAACTTACTATATAGGCTATATCTTTATCTATTAAACTTTGGATTATAGACTCTATTGCACCTAATGACTCTGTAGCTTTGGGTTGGATATTGGCATCTATTACACCCAAAGCTCTCATATCCTCCAAATATCTATCTATATAGTGAGTTGTTATCTCTTGTAAGCTTTGTCCTGTAACTTGAACCTTTTTAATAATTTTATCATCTATATCGGTAAAATTTTTACACATAGTAACATCATAATGCAAAGCTTTTAGAGTACGAACAAGTAAATCAAAGCTAAGTGAGCTTCTCGCATGACCTAAATGTGCATCATCATAGACAGTAGGTCCACATACATAGATAGAGGCTTTTCTTGGAATTATGGGTTCAAATGGTAGTTTTGTCTTTTTTACACTATCATAAATATACATATAATATTAACCTTTTTTTGAAATTATAACACAATAACTAACTCATAATCAAACCACAACCCAAATACAAAATAGAAGCTAATCCAGATGAAATCAAAGCATAAGGCATTTGTGTTCGTACATGTGATATATGGTCACATCCACTAGCCATAGAAGAGATAATAGTTGTATCTGAAATTGGTGATACATGGTCTCCAAATATTCCTCCAGAGATTACAGCACCTATCATAAGTGGAGTATATATATTAAATGTTGCTCCCAAAGCTAAAGCTATAGGCATCATAATAGAGAATGTGCCCCAACTAGTTCCTGTAGAAAATGAGGTGATTGAAGCTACCCAAAATATAAGAACTGGTAAAAATATAGGTGAGATATTTCCTTGCATTAGATGAGATAGATAATTGGCTGTTCCTAACTCTTTAATCACAGAACCTATCAAAAAAGCTAATAGTAAAATAAGTGTAATAGGTATCATATCTGATATACCTGCATAGAGTGATTTGAAATACTCTTTGTGTTTAATATGTCCACCAAATACAAAATAAAAATAGATAAATCCCAAAGATGATATAATAGCATAAAATACAGAAGTAGAACCTGAACCTTTTAGTATATCTCCATTACCTGTATAATATAAAGATATAGGAACCATAATAATTAATACTACTAATGGAAGTATCATAAGTAGAGGTGATTTATAGTTATCTATATGCTTTTGTGCAGACAACTCTAATTGATGAGGTTTGGCATAACGCATAGAACCTATATTTATATCAAAAAGTATAACCAATAAAACGAATATGACCATAATAATAGAATAGAAATTAAAAGCAATAGACTCAATAAGTAGTGAAATAGCATCTCCTGTTATAACTTTGGACTCAATAGCTGTGAGTATTAAACCCAAAAGCAAAGCACCCCAAGCGTTAAAAGGTATAAGTGAACATACAGGAGCAGAAGTTGAATCACATACAAATGCTAACTTTTCACGGCTTACCCCATTTTTGTCACAAAGAGGTTTGGCAACTGTTCCTGCTACTAGTGAAGTGATAGATGATTCTATAAATATAATCACTCCCAAAACATAAGCTAATAACAATGCACCTTTTGGTGAGTCTATATTTTTCTCTTTGGTACTAATATAATTTATAAATCCACTAACTCCACCACTATCACTTATAAGCCGTATAATAGCTCCAACAAGTAGAGCAAATAGAGCTGTTTTGGTTATCCACCCCTCTGAAAAGAGACCAACAAATCCATCTAGTAGAGCAATTATAGCCTCTAGTGGATGAAAATGATGTATAACTAATTCACCCAAAAATATACCAGAGAGTAGTGAGACTACTACATCTTTTGTTATAATTGCCATTATGATAATAAATATTGGGATAAGTACAGATAAAATTCCTAGATTTTCCATTATTTTGCCTCGTAAAATTTTTAAGGATTATAACATTATGAAAACAATATCTCTATTAACAATTACTCTATTAGCATTTAGTGCTTGTCAAAATACCCCCATAGTAGCCTCAAATGAAAAAATAATCATTCCACAAGAGAGCAGACAGATAATAAAAGTAACAACAGCAGGTTGGAATAAACGAAATGGAACTCTACAACGATATGAAAAAGATAATAAAAAATGGAAAAAAGTAGGAGAGCCTATATCTATTATTTTAGGAAGAGATGGTTTAGGGTGGGGACTTGGACTACATACTATCCCAAAAGATGCAAAATATATCAAAAAAGAGGGTGATGGTCGCTCTCCTGCTGGACTTTTTTCATTGAAAAATGGTTTTGGATATGCTCCACTTAATATAGATTTTCCTTATAATGTATATAAAACAACAGACCACTGTGTAGATGATAGTAACTCAAAATGGTATAATCGTATTATAGATAGTACCAAAGAAAATAAAGATTATAGTAGTTTTGAGCATATGAGACTAAAAAATAATTTGTATCAGTACGGTATAGTAGTCAATCATAATCCAAATCAGATTAAAGATAGTGGTTCATGTATATTTATACATATTAGAAGTGGTGATGGAAAAGGTACTGCTGGATGTACAGCTATGAGTCAAAATAGTATAGTCAAAGTTTTAAAGTGGCTAAAATCAGATAAAAAACCTCTACTCTTACAATTACCTCAAAGTGAGATAAAAAAAATTGCTGATAATAGCCTAAGATAGCTATTATTACAATCTTTTCTGTTAATTAATTAGAATTAGTTATAAAACCAATTAGCTTAACAGAATACATTACATTTAATTTTTTTTTGTTTAATTTTAGACAAAAAAAATTAATCTTCTTCGAGAAGTCCTACTTGGTCTAAAAACGGTCTAATATCCAATGATTTTTCTGCAAATTTACTAATAAGCACCTCTAAATGCCCATTTTCTGGTATCCATTCATCTAAATGTGAAAGACCATAACTCTTTTCTGATTTGGTAAGTCCTTGATAATTTGGAAGTTCATTTTGGATAATTTCTACTGTAGTTGACATATTATTCCTTTTTCTTTTTGTTCAATTAATCATGATTTTTAATTCTAGCATATTATTAATATAAAACATATATAAGATTTATTTTAATAAGTTATCTTCAACAAGATGTAATAAAAACACACTCTTATTAATCTAAAAATATAAGATAATAATTATCTTATATAAAAACAATAAATATTATGGGTAGTTCATGATATAATTTCTCTTTTAATTTACTTAATAGGACAATATAATATATGGAAATCATATTAATTTTGACAGGAACTCTCGTAGGTACTCTTTCAGGCTTTTTTGGTATTGGTGGAGGAATGATACTTATTCCACTACTTATGTTAGAAGGTATAGATATTAAAACAGCTATAGGTATCTCTGTGTTACAAATGGTTTTTAGCTCATTTTATGGCTCATATCTCAACTATAAAAAAGGTTCACTTGTTTTAGGTGAAGGAGTTTGGGTAGGAGTTGGTGGATTTATCGGTGGGTTTATTGGAGCTCTTGTATCTCATATGCTTCCTGCAACCATGCTAGAATATCTATTTTTTGGATTATTGATATTTGCATTATATAGATTATTTATTGCAAAACTAGCAGATGATGGAACAGTAAAAACACTTAATCCTATAGTATTATTTAGTGTGGGTGGTATAATTGGTATATTCGCTATCTCATTGGGTGTTGGTGGCTCTATTATGCTAACTCCTATTTTGGCAGGTTTTTTACACTATCCTATTAAAAAAGCTATAAGTGCAGGGCTATTTTTTGTAGCATTTTCATCTTTTTCAGGGTTTATTAGCCATATACAAATTGGTGATATTGACCTAAATAAAGGATTGTTTGTAGCTATTGCTTCACTATTAGGTGTATATATAGGTATTTGGCTCAAAGACCATGTAACATCCAAAAATCATAAACGATACCTAATGATAATGTATATCATTGCAATAGTTATCTTAATCAAAAAAATGTTGTTAGGATAATCATATATGAAAAACGGTAGCTAAAAAATATTTAGATTGTGAAATTAATTAACTATTAATACACATTAATTAGATATAATTATATTATATTTTATTTTACTAAAAGTAAGGAGAAAAACAGTAATGTTTATTAAAAATACAATTCTAATATCCATAGTATTAGGAACAACTAGCTTAAGTTTTGTCGGATGTGGAGATACAACAGCAACAGATGACCCGAATGATTTTTCAATGTGTGATACAATAGGATACACAAATAATGCTACAAATAATATAGATGCTTTATCTGGTGATAACCCAATAATTACATTAGATGGTCAACGAATTATCACTATTAGTCAAGGAACTACTACTATTTTACCTAATGGAGATATATTTTATGCAAATGATGCACAAGATGGTGATTTAACAAATCAAGTAGAACGAACAGATGATATTAATTCCAATATCCAAGGTGAATATCATATAAAATATAGAGTAGAAGATAGTGATGGTAATGAAGATATTAAATGTCGAAAAGTTATAGTCACAGGAACAAATACAAATACAAATACAAATGGTATTTACGATAATGGTATTTACGATAATGGTAATTATGATGATAGTAGCTATAATACTGATAACTATGATAATGGTGGTAGCTATAATAATGATAATGGATATGTTGATGACTATACAGGTCAAGGTAATAGTAATTTAGGTACACCTATAGATAATGGAAATTATGCGAATAATATAAATTCTGATCTTGATACTTTTATAGCATGGTATTCTAATACATGTGGAGGAGTATTTAATAATAGCTTATATAATGAAGCAACAAAATCCTATAATGGTACAATAGACTGTTCTAATAGAGGATTAACTTCTATAGATTTGACTCCGTTGAGTATGTTTGATGGAATTAATGAGATTAAATTAAATAATAATAGACTAACAGATATTGACTTTACCCCAATTAGAGATATTCATACGCTTTGGAAACTTGATATTAGTTATAATACACAAACACTAAAAAATAAATATGATACTGTATCAGAGAGAAATGCACTTTTCCGTTTCTTTACAAATCTTCATGGTGGTGATGGAAAAACTACAGGTTTATGGATTGGATTTAAACCTAGAAATGGAGATGAAAATGAATTAAGAATAGATTTTTAAACAAACCCAAGAGTTTTACTCTTGGGTTTAAGACGCATAAATTAAAAATTGACTATAATTTTAAGAAAATTTTATAGGAATATCATGCAAAAACACTACACTTCAGTTATATCAAATCTATTTGGTAAATTCGCCTCAAAAGAGTTTCCAACACCGATACAAAAGATAATAAATAATGGTTATGTTAAGTTTATGGGATTGGAGATGAGTGAATTTAGACAACCAAGAGAGTATAAATCACTCAATAAGCTCTTTACTAGAGCATTTGAAAAAGCTAGAGAGATAAATAGTGATAAAAATATACTTATCTCTCCTGTTGATGGATTAGTTACTGATTTTGGAAAGATAGTTGAGGGTAAAGCTTATCAGATAAAAGGTATGGCATACAGTATAGATAGACTTTTAGGAGAATATCATAAAGAAGCGTCTAAATCTATTGATGGTGGTGAGTTTGTTAATCTATATCTATCTCCAAAAGATTATCATAGATACCATATGCCTGATAAACTTAATATAAAATCACTAACACATATACCAGGTAAATTATATCCTGTTAATCTCCCACTATTACGAAATAAAACTGAACTATTTATTGAAAATGAGAGAGTAGTAATTGAGTGTGAAGATAGTAATGGTAATATATTTGTAATGGTTCTTGTTGGTGCATTGAATGTAGGTAAAATGGTTGTGACTTTTGAAAAAGAGATTAATACCAATTCTGATATTAGAGAACCCAAACACTATGTATATAATAATTTATGGCTAGAAAAAGGTGAACTATTTGGTTGGTTTGAGATGGGTTCAACTATACTGCTTTTTAGTGAAAAAGGAGTCTGGCTTCCAGAAATAACTATAAATCAAAAAGTTAAATTTGCAGAGCCAATTGGAGTAAAATTATAAATGAAAAAATTAATTATATTTGATATGGATGGTACACTTGTTGATAGTTCCATCACTCTAGTTAATGCAATTAATCATGTACGGAATAATTTATCACTAGAGCCTATGAGTCAAGAGAATATTTTAGGTAAACTAAATGACCATACTATAAACGCATCAAAATATTTTTATGAAGCAGACTCATTCAAAGCAGACCATGAGCTATGGTTTTCAGAGTATTATAAAGATAATCACAAACAAGAACTTATACTATATAAGGGGATAAAAGAACTTCTTGATGAACTAAAAGAAAAAGGCTTTAAACTAGCCATAGCAACTAATGCTTATAGAATTTCTACAAAACAATCATTAATCTATTTGGATATTGTAGATTATTTTGATGCTGTTGTTTGTAGTGATGAGGTATCAAGAGGCAAACCATATCCTGAAATGTTACACAAAATATTAGATGAGCTAAATATCAAAGCCGATGAAGCTATATTTATAGGTGATGGAGAGAGAGATGAAGAGGCATCCAAAAATGCTCATATAGACTATATTATGGTTCATTGGGGATTTTCTAATTATAAAGATGAGGATGCTGTGCACTCCATAACCCAATTAAAAGAGAAAATTTTGGAATTTTAATATGTATTATTTATCAAAGTCATCAATTACAGATATAATCAGTATTTTACTTATTATCGTATCATTTTATCTACCAGAACCATACCATAGACCGATACTATATATAGGACTATTTGCAATATCTGGAGCAGTTACTAATCAATTAGCTATTTATATGTTATTTAATAGAGTTCCATTACTTTATGGTTCAGGTGTTATAGAAAAAAATTTTAGGGCATTTAAAGGTTCTATAAAAGATATGATAATGAAACAGTTTTTTACCAAAGAGCAATTAAATAAATTTTTTCAAGGTGAAGATAAAAAGATAGATTTAGCACCACTTGTAGAGTCTGCCAATTTCAAACCTGCTTTTGTAGCTCTCAAACAGAGTGTTATGGAGTCAAAACTAGGAGATGCTCTTAATCTTTTTGGGGGAGAAAAAGCATTAGACCCCTTAGAAAAACCATTTGAGAAAAAATTAAAATCGGCTGTAGTAGGAATAGTAAGTTCAGAAGTATTTAAAGAACAGATGAACCATCATCTCCAAAACTCATCACTAAATGATGATTTAATTAACTCTGTAGATATTTTAGTTACCAAAAGATTAGATGATTTGAGTCCTAAAATGGTAAATGATTTAGTTCATGAACTTATTCATACTCATTTAGGATGGTTAGTTATTTGGGGTGGTGTATTTGGTGGATTGATTGGATTGGGTTCTTCTTTTTTATTTTGAGTAGGGATTTTTTAAATCCCTAATTAGACTATATCTATTTCTCTTTTTTGGGAATAAATTTACCACAACCTTTATCAGGTGTTCCTCCAAAACTTTTAATCTCTCTAGCTGTTCCATTTTCAAAAATTACTGTTCTTTGACACTCTGGTGATTTAACACACTTCTCATTACTACAACCTACATCTGCTGGTACTGACATATACTATCCTTTGTTTTTTGAAATATTATCCAATTTTTGCTTTTTCTTGACTGTAATCAATCTCTTTATAAGCTATTATAATTATAATAACAAAAATTTATAAATAGGAGACAATATGTCTGAAATAGAAAAAAAAGAGATTGAAGTAATGGGTGCTACTGTGCCATTTTTTGAATATAAACTAGAAGATACACAATATTATGAGTTTGATACATCAAAATGTGGTCCTCCAGACCCAATGGTAAATGCGATGTCGGGGCTAAAATTAATTACAGATGCCAATAAAAAATTGGTAATGATAAATCATAAAACACCTGCTGGATTACTTGATAAAATTGGTGCAAATTTTAATATTACAAATGAAAAACTAGAAGATGGTCGTGTAAAACTAATATTTTCTTATAAATCAGAAGATAGTGAAAAAGCAGATTTAAATCAAACTAGCTGTCACGGATAGAGGGATATGTTTGCTATATCCAAAGATTTTGCACCACCTCTTAAACTTATAGCCCCATTTTTCAAAATAGGGGTTACTTTTTATCTATTGGCTACTATAGCACTTTTGGCTTTTAATAGTACATTTATATATCAAGAAATGGCGATTGCTGGATGGATTCATCTATTTCTACTTGGTTTTGTTATGGTGATTATATTTGGAGCTATGGCTCAACTCATTCCTGTAGTTTTGGAAGTTGGTCATGCTATAGTTGACTTATATTTTGTGATATTACCTCTACTTGTTATTGGTACTATTGGTATGATTATTGGATTTTGGGTCAATCCTGCCATACTACCTTATGGTGGAATATTGGTTTTGACTTCTATGATTATTTTTGCATCTGAAGCTTTTGCAACTTTAAGAAAAACAGAGATAAATACTATTACTGTTAAAACTGTAGCAGTTAGTAATAGCTATCTATTATTAGGAATAATAACTGGTTTTGCTATTGCATTAGGACTTAGTGGTGCTATCTCTATAGATGTAGATACTATGCTAAAAGCTCATGTATATGCAGTAATTGGTGGATTTGTGATACTAACGATTATGGGATTATCACTAACGCTAATACCTATGTTTTCTCTAGCTCATGGTTTTGATGATACTCCAATTAAACGGGGTTTTAATCTAGTTGCTATTGGTGTAGGTATAGTATTTATTGGAGCATTAATAGCTCTTAATTGGTTTCAATGGCTTGGATATATTATAACTATTATAGGTATAGGATTTTATATATATCAAATTTATTTAATCTATGAATTAACTGTACGAAAAGAGATGGATGTTTGGGCAAAATCAATGATTTTTGGATTTGGTTCATTGATTTTTTCTATTATTGTTGGTATTATATACTTAATTACACCACATAGCGAACAGTTATTAAATACCTCTATATGGTTTTTGTTATTAGGGTTTATAGGATTTTTAATTAATGGACACCTATATAAAATAGTGCCATTTTTAGTATGGTTTGAGAGATTTTCGCCACTGGTAGGGAAAGAGAAAGTTCCAATGCTTCATGAGATGTACCCAAAAGAACAGGCTAATATAATGTTTTGGTTTAGCTCAATTGGTACAACGATAGGTGGAATAGGATTACTATTCCAAAATGATTATCTATTCAAATCAGGAGCAAGTTTGCTTATGTTTGGAGCGATTTTTTTATATATATCTATGTCTAAAATGTTAGGATATGGTAAATAAGGAGAAATGTATGTGCAATATAACGAAAGAACAAGTATATAAAGCTATTTCAACAGTAATTGACCCAGAAGTGGGTTTTAATCTAGTTGAAATGGGATTAATCTATGATGCTATTATAGAAGAGAGTTGTAATATTACAGTAGTTATGACTCTATCAACAAGAGGCTGTCCACTTCATCAAATGATTAAAACATGGGTGCAAGAGGCAGTAGAAAAAATTGATGGTGTAGGTATTGTCGAGATAGATATTGTATGGGAACCTGCGTGGAATATCTCTATGGCAGATGATAATGTCAAAGAGGCTCTAGGTGGAGGAACTCCATCATTTTAAATAGCAGAGGTCATCTATTTGACCTCAAAAAATTCTAAAATTTAGGTGTTCCATCAGATTGATGTGTTGGGATTTCTCCGTTGGCTTCCATTGCTTCACGAGCCTCTCTTTGTGCTTCATAAGCATTCATCTGCATTCGTACTTCATTTATCTGCTCTTTAGTTACATTTTCATCTGAACTCCAAGCTACCTGTACATCTCCACCATACTCTTGCCCCATTATCTCTATTTTCTGAGCATACTCATTTATATCTAAACAAATTTCAAACTTATCATCTTCTGTAGTATCTCTAAGTTCGATATACCATCGTCCTACTGGATTACTTTTGATAGTTGATTCTATAATTACTGACATTTTTCACCTTTTTTTAATTTGATTATAACAAAGCTTTTTTTTGAAGTTGTTGATAGATGTCAAGTAGAATAATGACTCCATTTTAATTTATTTCTTTAGAGAGAGCTATATGATTAGAAATCATACAATAAAATTAGAAAAATTATCTAAATTTTAAATATAATTCAGTAATTTTTACAAAAAGAGTCAATATGAAAACTTTAATACTAGCCAAAGAGTATTCTTATCTCAGAACTCTTTGTCCAACTAAAGAGCCTCAGCAAAAAAAAGTTAGCCTGTAGTTACTGTGGAGTTGGGTGTAAGAGTAGGTTTTTATCTATCTGGACAGTGATGAGCTATCTGCTTTAAAAATGGTGTTGTTCATCTGAAAAATTTTGGGATTTCTATCTTTTCTAATAAATAATCTTTTTTGTTTTTTTATGCTAAAATATCAAACTTATAAATAAGGAAAATAGATGGGTTAATAACAGGTCAAAAAGATATAGTCAGCAACTAGAGGTTAAAATATTTGGAGAGATAAAGAAGTTTAGAGAATTCTTTGAGTACTTGATGGAACTCTCTACCAAACGAGCCTTTACGCTAATCATAGATGAGTTTCAAGAGTTTTTGACCGTTAATAAATCGCTCTACTCTGATATGCAAAATATTTGGGATAGTTACAAAGATAGAAGCCAAATGAACCTTGTTTTGAGTGAGTCTATCTATTCGCTTATGAAACGGGGATATTTGAAGATAGAAAAGAGCCTCTTTTTGGTCGTGCCAATAACAAGATGGAGCTAAAAGCTTTTTCAGTTGTAACACTCAAAGAGATTTTAGGAGACTCATATAGTATCCTTTTCAATAGAAAATCATAGTAATCACAAAAATATCGAAAATGATTATCAATCTATAATGTAATAATATTCTATCTACTTCAATTTCACCTCACTAGCTATATATATGTGATATATAACTTTCTTTTAACAAGAATTGGCAGTTAAAGTGTCGTAGCCTAACTATTGTGGCTTAAGGTAATTGCTATTTAATACATGAATTTTACTATTTTCGTTATTCTCATCAATTATTATTACTAAATTTATAAAAAAACATAAGTAAAACTAACAATTACTGCATTATCGCTCAATATGGCTTTTTACCAACATATCAAGGATTTTTGATACTTTTTTTTAATTTCATTAAAAACTTTTTAATGACCACCGACTTATTATCATCATATATGGTGGACTGCAAGTATATCACAATAAACAACATAAGTCAAGATATTTTTTATTATTATTTTATAATAGTAAGTTTTAGTATATTTTTAAACATTTTTACATAGTTCTAAACTACTGTTGACAATACCTCTCATCTACATCTACTACTAATCTTTGCATAAATTTACCTTTTACTTTTTTCTTGTTAATAGTATTGCTAACATGTACCTGAAACAATAGAAAATTATTTAAAATAATATTAAACAATACTATGCTATAATGCCGTTATGAAAAGATATATACAACTTCGAGATTATGCAAAGAACCATTCA
>Ga0256914_1000131_pt1 | contig 71138 bp, 61 predicted proteins | sample HulkmetaG_FD_191571 | JGI IMG/M metagenome (GOLD analysis project Ga0256914, IMG submission 191571) | Hydrothermal chimney microbial communities from Main Endeavour vent field at the Juan de Fuca Ridge, Pacific Ocean - Hulk | ecosystem: Environmental > Aquatic > Marine > Hydrothermal vents ...
TATCCACTAAATCAATCGGTTGGGAAAGATTAAAAATTAATTCGCTGTAAAATTTAAAGAACAATTTATCTGGGAGACCTTCAACAGCCAAATCAATATCTCTGTTTTTACCTGAACTTTTGCTTCCGGAGCCAAAAAGAATAACACGTTTAATTTTATATTTTTGAGCAAGGTCCAAAATTATTTTTTTGTCTTTATCAGAAATCATAATTAACAACCCGGAATTTTTGTTTTCTTGATATAATTTTATACATTTTTATTTTTAATTGCAATTTTGTGTTTAAATAACAAGGATGTTTAGACCTTTTAAAAAGCAGTTAACCTAATCATTTTATGCAAAAATAAATCATTAAACAGACAAGCATTCAGCCGTATTTGCGCTTTGTCCGAGCTCGAATGCACCGGATGAAGTTTCTGCCTACCAGATCCGTCTTTACCGGAAAACCCAGAGCCAATTAGCCGGTTTTTCTGCGGTTCGGGATATGAGTTTTGATCTCATTGTTGAAGCGCTCATTGGTTACGGTTTGCGCAATATTCCCGAGTCCCCTGTTAAAGAAATGATTGAATGGGCTAACCGGCAATCGGCTTTGCGCATTGCATTGGATGTTCCTGCCGCATTGGAGGCGACTTTGGGTAGAACAATGGAAACGCGTTTTAAAGCGGATGTTATCTTAACGCTGGCTTTGCCCAAACACGGCCTAACAAACAAAATTGCGGGAAAGATTTTATTAGCCGATTTGGGAATTCCGGAGGGCATTTTTCAAAAAATCATCCCGAACTACAAAAGTCCTTTCGACCAAACATTTATTGCGGAACTCGATCGTATTTAAAAAAGAGCAAATTGCAAAAGATTAAAATAGATGCAACGGATATTGCTTAAGGCAAATCAGTGCTCTCATCTTCCTGAAATTGCCTGATTTCCGGCCGGTTGCGAAAAAGAATATGACCTTCTGTGTCCAGCTTAACCCATTCGTTAATGCGATTGGATTCCGCGGCCGGATGAAAGTAACGTTCGATTTTTTGCCGCATCAAACGCGGATAATTGGTGGCAATGGCATCTACGCCAAGGGTAAGTAATTTTAGCGCCTCGTCAAAACGGTTGACATTGTACACGCAAAAGTCTTTATTCATGGCGCGCAAACGACGTACAAAATCCACGTCGATCCACGGGGCGGGATTAAGATTCAAACCGTCGCAGGGCAACTGTTCTGTGATGTTTAGTATTTCTTCCGCCGAATTCGACAAACATGCGGTTTCACGGGCCAGGTACCAATTGTACAACCAGTAAACTTTGTATTCGGGAAACATTTCTTTGGCCCGACGGCAAACCGCAGGATCGAATGCAATAAGGCGCAAACGGCCTGGCAGCAGGGCAAACGATTTTACCACTGTTTGCAGTTTGTTCAAAAAAAGCGGTCGGGTATCTTTTATTTCCAGAAAAAGACCTTTGTTCCCGGGAAGAATTTGCAAAATTTCTTCGAGCGTAGGAATGGTTGTATGGGCAAAACGTTTGCCTTTCCAAGCGCCGATATCGAGTTGCTTTAATTCTTTGAGAGTCGATCTGCGAATATCGCGATTGATATGGCGTGTGCTCACCCGGGCGGTGGTCGGATCGTGCATGCAAACAATGTGTCCGTCTTTGGTCAGCCAAAAATCGCCTTCAATGTAATCGGCGCCTTCTTTAATCGCCAATTTGAAGGCGGGCAGGGTGTTTTCCGGCGCTGCATGCGAGGCACCCCGATGAGCTACGATCAATGTTCGCCGAACGGAATGTAGTTTCATTTTGTTTCCATCTGTTTTCGAAGCTAATCGGTCAACAAATAACCGCGTGCCAATTGTCGGAAATCCGCAACCTGTTGTTTAATCCATTCCTCGGAACGACCAAGTTCCTGAGCCATAAGTCGCGCTACCTCCTCGGCCATTTGCATACTGGCCCGAGCGTCCAAAAACAAAGCACGCGTGCGGCGTGCCAGCACATCTTCCACGGTGCGGGCCATTTCGTGACGCACGGCCCAAACGACTTCGCCTTTCAAATAGGGCAAACGCGGGTGTAGTTTTTCGGTTAGTTGTTTGTCCTGAGCCAGAATGGTTTCTTCGATTAAGGTGCGATCCGATCCGTAATAATAAAGGGGTGCATCGAAATCGGTGTTTTTCAAATAGCCGTGAACAGGCAAATGTCTGGTCACGCAATCGTTTTCTGCCAGACCGCCCACGATAATGGCTTTGTCCACCGTTTCTTCGGCCATTTTGCGGTAAGTGGTCCATTTGCCCCCCGTAATGGTAACTAGGCCGGAAAGCGATACGGTAATTTGGTGCCGACGCGAAATGTCTTTGGTTTGTTCGCCCCCGCCCGAAGGAGCGGCCAAAGGACGTAATCCGGCAAAAACGCTGAGTACATCTTGAGGCGTCGGATCTTTTTTAAGGTAGCGGGCGGAGGTGCTCAGTAAAAATTCGATCTCTTCGGATTTGGCGCGGGGTTCAAGCGTAACATTGTTTACGGGTGTATCGGTGGTGCCTACAATAACATGCCTGTGCCAAGGGACGGCGAACAATACGCGGCCGTCGGAGGTGTGGGGAATCATAATGGCCGAATCGCTCTGTAAAAAAGAATGATCCAAAACCAAATGCACCCCCTGACTGGGCACAACGGATGGCGGCGTTTGCGGGTTGTCAAGGCGTTTGATCCGGTCACTAAAGACGCCGGTTGCGTTAATAATAACCCGGGCTCTAACCGTAAACGTTTGTCCGCTTTCCATATCTTGCAAAGAAGCCCCGTTTAAAATGCCGCGTTCGTCTTTGTGCAAAGCGGTTACTTTAAGGTAATTGAGAACCGTGGCCCCGTTATCGGTGGCCGTTTGTGCCAAATTAACGGCCAAACGCGCGTCGTCAAATTGACCGTCGTAATAAATCACTCCGCCTAACAGACCGTCTTGGTTTAGGTTGGGAATAGCCTGTCGGGTTTCTTCTTGGCTTATTTTTTGCGACGGTCCGAGCCCAAGTTTACCGGCCATCAAATCGTACACTTTCATGCCGATGTTGTAAAACGGGCCTTCCCACCATTCGTAAGCGGGAATAATAAACGCCTGATTGCGCACCAAATGCGGTGCATTTTGCATGAGCAAGCCGCGTTCGTGCAGAGCTTCGAAAACCAGAGAGACATCGCCTTGCGCCAGATAACGCACCCCACCGTGGACCAACTTAGTACTGCGGCTGGAAGTGCCTTTGGCAAAATCGGCCTGTTCCACCAACAACGTTTTAAAACCTCGAGTGGCCGCGTCAACAGCCGTTCCCAGTCCGGTGGCACCGCCGCCGATAACGAGCACATCCCACACGGCGTGGGGTTTATTGAGCAATGTTTGCAGTTGAAGATTTCGATTCATGGATTTTATCCTTGTTTATTATTACAGCGCCTTGACCGCAGTTTTCACCTTTCCTTTTTCACCTCAACCGGTTAACCGCTTAATATATTGTTCCAGTTCCAAAAGATACGAATTGCGATTGGCCAACTTTTTGATCTCTTCGATGTTTTCCAGGGCGGCAATTTCACCGGCGGCAATAATTACATCGGCGCGGTCAAAATCGACCCAGGAGTATTCCTTGACTTTAGGATGGATGACCATATCGGCTTCACGCAAACGGATTTTGGAAAGATGGAATGAAGTAATGTCCTCGGTGCGCAGCAGAATTTCCAAAATGTTTTGCGGCTCTTTAAAAATTTTGATATCACGCGTAACATCAACAGCCAGAACCCGATCGGCACCTATTTCGCGCACCCGTCCCGCCGGTACGCTTTCCGAGGCACTACCGTCAACCAGCAGATAGTTATCCAGTTGTACCGGAGGAAAAACACCAGGAATGGCCGAACTGGCACGAATGGCCAAACGTAAGCTTCCTTTGTCGAAATTGATTTCGTTTCCGCTGACCAAATCTGTGGCAATGGCCGAAAAAGGAATGGGCAAATCTTCGATGGGTACATCGGGAATGACTTTGAAGATTTCGTCCGTGGTTTCCTCGTCAAAATACGAGGTTCGCCCCAGAGCCTTGATGGCGTGCAGGCGAACGCTCACCAAATCGAAAAACTGTTCAAAGTAATTTTTTGGCGAAGTGTGATCTTCGCTCAGCGAATTCAGCCCCAGTTTTTCAACCAGGGAACTGTTTAAAATATCGTAAATGGTTTTTTCTACCTTTTGAGCATCGCCCAAATAGGCATACAAACCGCCCACAATCGATCCCATGCTACAACCGGTAATCGCCTGAAAACCGATGCGTTCTTTTTCCAAAACCTTAAGAACGCCGATGTGGGCCAAACCGCGTGCGCCTCCGCCGCCCAAAGCTAATCCGAGGTGAGACATAATTTTTTCTCCCGAACATTTAACCGGTAAATAACATAAAAAAAATTAACGAGGTTATCAAAGAATAATCGAAATTTGTTTGTGCGGAAAATGTTTCGGCGTTTCGAAGAATCAATCTTGTTCAAAGTAGGGCGTTTTTTGCATCAACACCAAATACAAACCGCGCCTTTCCGCACATCGAACCGCAGTAAATCCCCTGCGAATAAAAAAGCGCTGCAAATCTTTTGCAGAAGGTAAATTATGGTTTTGTACCGCCGGATCCAATTTACGATGCATGTCGTTTAGCGTATGGTGATCATCCAGATGTAAAACGCAAAAATAGCCGCCTGGTTTAAGCACCCGGTACACTTCATCGGTTGTTTGTTCCGGCTCGGTAAAATGCGGAAAAACCTGAAAGGCCATTACCGTATTAAAACATTCGGATTTAAAAGGAAGCTGCCCGCCGTCCGCCTGTAAAGGCGAAAATGAAAAAGGAAAAAGCGTGCGTTTGCTTGGAATTTGTCGCAGCATTCTAAAGGAAATATCCAGTTCGGCAATCAAAGAAGGCGGGGTGCGCAATTGATTCGCGAAAATTTCCAGGAGAATTCCCGTACCGCAGCCCAAATCTAAAATCGGGCCTTTTAAAAACGATAAATTATGTGCGAATATGTGGCGCAAACGTTGTAAACGCTCGCTGCTAAAGTGGTTGTCCCAATCCTTGGCAAACACATCGAAAAATTGCCGTATTTCCGCTAGCGACATTTTTAACCCGTCCGATAATCGGTAAATAATAGAAACAGGCCCGAAGGCATCGGACCTGTTTTTGTTTTTCGGTGAATTATTTGATGGCAAAGCGCATGCCTATCCGTGCCTGAAATCCGGGGGCGGGAAATCCCGGGCGCGAATAGTAGGTGCGATTCAAAACATTAAGTAAACGGATAAAAAACTCGATCCTTTTGGCATGTAAGCCGATTTGCGCATTTAAAACATGGTAATCGGGCAAAGGCATTTGTTCGTAATTGGCGGCAAATAATTTTTGTACGTATTTGCCGTACACGGTTAGGTAGTAATGTGCCTTTTGTACAAACAGAGCATATTTGAATTGCTGCTCGGGACTGTATGCCGTCAGTTTGTCCGCGTGCAAGTAGTCGTATGCCAGTTGCAAATCCACCCCGGGCAACAAACGATGCCTGGCCATCATTTCAATACCCCAGGGCGTGCTTTGCGGTCCGTTGACAAATAGGAAGCGCGGCGGCGGCGTACTGTTGGCAACAGATTGAATCAGATCGGTTGTTTTGTTTTTAAACACGCTTACCTGAACGCGCGTAAAGGCCGAGGGCTGAAAGCGAATCCCCGATTCGATTCCGCTTGTTTTTTCGGATTTTAAATTCGGGTTGGCCGAGGGAAACAGGTACAATTCCATCAAAGTGGGTGCCCGAAAGCCGGTTTGGTAATTGGCGTAAATGTGCCAGTAACGCGCGGCCGTGTACGAAATGCCAATTAACGGCGCCACCTGCGAAAGTGGCAAACTGTTGTACTGATAGCGTAACCCGGCTTTAATGTTTATTTGCGGGAGCGGACTGTAAAAAGCAATGGCATACGCGCCGATTGATGTTATCTCGTGGCTGTCCGGATTGACAACCGGTTTTCCGTTGGGAAATTTGGCAAAGTTGTTATGGGCCTTGCCTCCGTAATAAAGGGCGTCTAAACCGCCGGCCAGAGAAATATCGGATTTCCATTGGTAAAACTGATAAGCCGAAAATCCGTAACTGAAATCATCGGAAATAAAACCGTCGTAAAATTCGTGATGCCCGCCGTTGGCGTAAAGTTGAAATGAACCTTGAAGACGTTTGCTCTTATTGTTCAGGGAAAGTTGGCCCATACCCCGACGAATGTCGGCATAAGTACCGATGTTAAGCAAGTCCTTATCGCGCGAGGGATCGTCGAATTTGAACGGTACGTAACGCGCCTGTGCCTGCAAGCGCCACACGGAATTAATTCGATATTGCCATCCGGCTTCGAGATGTAGCGATTCGAAGGAGCTTTTGGCAACATGGCCGTCCGCTTTTTGGCGTTGAAAAGTGAAGAAAAAACGTTGCCGATTTAATTTTCGGGCGAAGGTCATGCCGTAAGAAAACATGCCGTAGGAACCGCCTTCCGCATTAAATTGAAAACGTTTACTGTAATCGGGCTGGGTTACCAAATTAATGACCCCGCCCATGGCATGATCGCCAAAAACCGTAGAAGCCGGTCCGGCCAAGACTTCCAGTCGAGCAATGTTGTTTGCTCCGTAAACGTCGGGTAAGGGATGTCCGAAAATGCCCATGAAATCGGGATGACCATTTACCAGAACCAAAATGCCCGTATTGGGTTTGCCCCCTAAACCACGTACGTTAACCAAACCTGCGCCCACACTGCCGATGCCGTAACCCAGAACTTTATTTTCCAGAACAAATGCGGACGGAAATGTGTAATCCATGGCTTGTAAGGCGGAATAGGTACTGAGCTGTTCGATTTCGCTACGCGGAATAATTTGGTAGCTGTAGGCCAAATTTTTTAATGATGTGGCAAAGCGCTCGGCAATAACCACAATGGAATCTTCGGAATTAAAAGTTTGCAGGGAATCTTCTTTTGCTGTAGCGGCAAAAAGAAAAGAAGAAACGGAAATAAGGAAACCGATGATTAAAATAAAACGCTGCATAAGCTCTCTCCTTGAGTTTGGTAAAATTAAACGGAAAAAACGGTTCTGTAATTCTCCTTCGAATTGTACAAATGAAAATTTGCACAAATCTAATATGCAAGGTTTTTACGGTCAAATTTTTAATTGCTTGGAAGGCGGCTGTGTGTGCAAATGGGGTTTGGTTCCGGTTTATAGTTGTGCGCGGCCCCAAGAGGAAAGTTTTATTAGCTCCAAGGGAAATATTTTCCGCGCCGGGCCCGATGTACTTTTTTTTCTTGTCCGTCCCGATGGAGTCGTAAAAATTTTAATTCCTTAAAAAACAGAATGTAATCGCATAAAAAACGATCATAAAATTTATTTTTTTCAAAAATGGCACGTTGCTTGTATTAATGTGAGCCGGAGGTGAAAAATGAAAATTTTCGAAACACGAACATTGGGGCTTTTGAAAAAATCGCTTGATGTGTACACGGCACAACACGAGGCCATTGCCAAAAATATTGCCAATGCCGACAACCCCGACTACAAGCGGGTAAATACCGATTTTTCGCAAGTGCTAAAAACCAATATGAACGCTCGCTTAAAAACGGATAATCCGCGCCACATCGGTAATCCGAAACCGGTTGAAAGCAAGGCCGACGAAAAGAGCAAAGATACGCAAGTGGATATCACGCGCGAGATGGCCTCGTTGGCGGAGAATCAAATTCGTTTTGAATTTGCTTCCAAAGTTTTAAGCATCAATTATCGTATGTTGGGCACAAGTATTACCGGTGAGGAAAGGTAGGGAGTAAACCATGAAGATCAGCGGAATTTTTTCGGCCATGCGTTGGACAATGTCCGGATTGAATAACGAAGTAAAAAAAATGGATGTGATTTCCGAGAACATCGCCAATGCCGATCGCGCTCCGGATGCCAAAGGCCATATTTACCATCGGAAAGTGGTGGTTCCGGAAAAGCCTAAATTCGGACGTCGTGCCGATTTTGCCGATACCATGGAATTGAAAATGCGTCAGGACGAGCCCGGTCATCTCGGTTCCATGCTGGAAACCGACGGGCCGATTAAACTGAAACCGGGTGAACCGGCTCCGGTAAAAATCGAAGAGGTAAAAGGCGAAAAACTGGTGTATAACCCCGGACATCCGCGGGCCGACGAGAACGGTTATGTGCGTATGCCCAATGTAAATGTGGTAGAAGAGATGGTGGATTTGGTTTCCGCCTCCCGTACGTACGAGGCCAATGTTACCGTTTTGGATGCAGCCAAAAAAATGGCCAAACACGCATTAAGTATTTAGGCAGGTAGGAATCATGAGAATTTCGTCAAAATCGTGGCCGGTTAAAAATGCCGAGCAAAGCTATCAAAAAATCAGTCCGTCCGTTCAAAAAATTCGGAAAACATCCGCCGTTAAAGAAACGGGCAAGGTGAGCGCAGCGAGAAAAATCGCTAAAAAGAAAAACGAAAGTTTTAAACCTGCGGATATTCTTTCGTTGGAAGAAAAAGACGCGTTAAGAATGCTTTTTCAGGAAGATAGCTATTTTAACTTTTACGGGCAATCCAAAGTGCATCAGGTACAACCCGGCATGTTACTGGATTTAAAAGGTTAACAAGGAGGAACCATGTCCAAAATCAGTCAACTCCCGAGCGTCAACATTCAAAAGCTGCAAGGAAGCGGCACGTCCTCCGTTACCAAAGCGGCCAAAGAAAAAACGTCCGAAGGAAAAGATTTTGGCGATACCATCGGCGAGTTCATTAAGGCCGTTAACGATTCTCAAAAATCCGCCGCACAACAAGCCAGCGATGTTATTCAGGGCAAATCGCAAAATCTGCATCAGGCTATGGCCAAACTGGAAGAAGCCAAGCTGAGTTTTCAGTTAATGGTAGAAGTTCGCAACAAATTGTTGGAATCGTATCAGCAACTGGAACGCATGCAGGTATGAGTGCTAACCGTGCTTTAATCGTTCAACAAATAAAGGTACTGTGAAAGGGGTTCCGGATGAGTCAGGTCGCCGGTAAACTTTGGGAAATATTTCAAAATTACACGCTTAAACAAAAAATGGTTCTTATTTCGGTTTCGCTTTTGTTCATTTCCGCTCTGATCGTTATGATTTTGTGGGCCAATCGTACGGAATACGATTTGCTTTTTGCCAATTTAAACGCAAGTGCCGCCGGTTCCATCGTTAACGATTTGCGCGATTCCAAAATCCCTTTTAAGATCGATGATGGCGGCAAGAGTATTTACGTGCCAAAAGATCGGGTGGCCGAGCTGCGTTTAAAATATGCTCAGGCCGGTTATTTGAAGGATAATATTAAAGGTTACGAATTATTCGAAAACAATAAAATGGGCATGACCACTTTCATGCAGCACCTGAATATGAAACGGGCACTGGAAGGTGAGCTGATGCGCACCATTAATCAATTTAAGGAAGTACAAAGTTCGCGCGTCCATTTGGTGATTCCGGAAGATCATTTGTTCGAAAAGAAAAAAGAAGGCAGTGCATCGGTTGTTTTGAATTTGAAACCCGGTGTGGAACTGACACCGAACCAATTAAAAGGCATTGCTGCCTTGGTGGCCAACAGTGTGGAAGGCATTGAACCTAAGGATGTGGTGGTTATGGATTCGCGCGGTAATGTGTTGTTGGAAGGCAAAGAAAACAACGACTTGCTGAGCAATGTCAGTTCGCAGTATCAAATGCAGCGCGCCATCGAAAAAGAATTGCAGAAAAAAGTACAGGCCATTGTAGGCGGAGTGGTCGGTGCCAAAAATGCGGTGGTTAAAGTAACCGCCGATTTGGATTTTGATCAGATCGAACGCACCAAAGAAGAATACGATCCGGATAATAAAGCCGTTTTGAGCCAAGAACAATACACGGAGTCGTCGCAAAATACCGACGATTCTTCCAATTACGTTATTAAAAAAGTAACCTCCAATTACGAATTGAGCAAAACGGTAGAGCATTATATTTCCAATTCCGGAAGTATTAAACGTTTGACCGTAGCCGTACTGGTAAACGGCAAATATGTCCCGCAAAAAGGCGCGGACGGAAAGACCAAAATGGTGTACCAACCGCGTAGCGAAGAAGAACTTAGCCAAATTGCTTCGCTGGTTAAAAGTGCCGTAGGTTACAACGAAGACCGCGGCGACGTGGTGGACGTGCAAAACATCAAGTTGGTTAACGCTCCGGCGCCACCCAAAGAACCGACCTTAATGGAACAATTCGGGGTTGATTTTTGGCAGCAACTCATCAGTTATTTGCTTATTGCCATCGGACTTTTCCTTGGCTATCGCATTTTACGCAATTTGCTTAAAACCAGTTTGAAAGAATTGAATGTTCCGGTTGCACCTGTAAACCGGTTGGAGGGTCAAACTGCGGAAACGGAACAAAGCAAACTGGCCGAACCGGCGGCAAGCGGGGCCCTACCCGAAGCGAAGAACGAAGCGGTTCATTTGGAATTTAGTCAAGAAGAGCTGGAATCGTTACCACCCGATGTGTACATGAAAAAATTAAGCCCGGAGGCACGGGCGCGTTTAAAGGCCAGCGATAAAATGACGCAAGAGGTAATCAAATTTGCCGAAGAACGTCCGGAAGACGCGGCGCGTTTGATTCGTACCTGGTTAACTCAGGCTTAAACAGGCAAACACCTAAAAAAGCGTAAAAAGGGAAGACGCCCATGTCAGAAAACAAAATACCACGTACCACATTAAAGCCCATTCAAAAAGTAGCCCTGCTCATGGTGGCTTTGGGGGTGGAAAAGGCTTCGTTGCTGCTTAAAAATTTAAAGGAATCGGAAATCGAGGAAATTTCCATTGAGATTGCCAAATTGCAAAATATTCCGGCCGATATGTTGAATGCTGTAATCGAAGAGTTTTACGAAATGATGATGGCCAACAAATTCATTGTTCAGGGCGGAGTGGAATACACAAAAGAATTGTTAGAAAAGGCCTGGGGCAAAAAAAAGGCGGAAGACGTAATTAAAAAGGTAGAAGCCGCCACGGAAGTGAGCGCCTTTTATTTGCTGCAAACCGTAGACGATAAGCAGTTGCTCAACTTTTTGCAAAACGAGCATCCGCAAACCGCGGCCCTTATTTTGGCCAATTTAAAACCCAAGCAAGCTGCGGCCATTATTTCCGAACTTCCCGAAGACTTCCAATACGAAATTGCCTATCGCATTGCAACCATGGAACGTACTTCACCTGAACTTATCGAAGATATCGAAAAAGTTTTGCGCGACCAGTTAGGTACGGTTTTCGGTGGCAATTTAAGCAAAACGGGCGGCGTGGAAACCGTGGCCGAAATTCTCAATTCCGTCAATCGGACGGCCGAAAAGAACATTCTTACGCATCTGCGCGATCGCGATCCGGCCTTGGTGGAAGAAATTACCGAGTTGATGTTCATGTTCGAAGACCTGGTGCATCTGCCGCCTACAGCCATTCAGCGTATTTTGAAAGAGGTGGATTCCAAAACATTGGCTTTGGCTTTAAAGGCAACCAGCAACGAACTGAAAGAAAAAATTTATCAGAACATGTCCGAACGCGCTTCCAATATGCTTAAAGAAGAATTGGATTACTTAGGGCCGGTGCGTATTAAAGATGTGGAACAGGCGCAAAAAGAAATTCTCGAAATCGCCCGTCGTTTGGAAGAACAAGGCGAAATTATGCTGGTACGCAGCGAAGACGAACAACTTGTCGAATAGGAAAAACCCATGCAGCAGTTTGTCATAAAAGTCCCGAAACGAATCCGCAAAATCGAATCGCAGGTTATTGCCATGCAAAAATCGTCCACTGCTTCCCAAGCTGCCCCGGCGGACGGAGAAACGGTAACCATGAGCAAGGAAGCGATGATCGAGGCGCAAAAAGTTAAAATTCTCAAAGACCGTATTAAAATTTTGGAATTGGAGCTGCAACGCGCGCGGGAAGAATCGTTTAAAGCCGGTTACGAAGAAGGCAAAGAAAATACGCTGAACGAAGCCAATCGGCGCATTGAACAGGCACGGCAGGAAATGGCCCGTATGGAAAAGGAGTATCGCGAGTCGCTGGAGCGGATTGAAAAACCGCTGCTGGAGTTGGCAAAGGCCATGGCTAACGAAGTTTTGCAAACCGAGTTAACCCTGCGGGATGATCATGACCAAATACTTTTAAAACGCTTGCGTGCCATGCTGCGCGAAATATTACAGGAAAAAAATGTGGTGGTGGAAGTCAATCCTTCCCATTTGCCTTTTCTGAAAAGCAACGATATTCGCGAGGCATTGGATTTGCCGCGCGAAATGGAATTAACCGTTTTGGAAGGCAAACATTTGCACAAAGGCGAAGCATTCATTTCTTCGGAACGGTTTTATTTGGATGGGCGGCTTAAAACCCAAGTGGAAGAGTTAGGCGACAAACTGGCGCGAGGAGAATCGGATTAATGCAAACACTGGAAGAACGTTTTCGGCACTACATCCAAAGGGTTCCCTCTTTAAACCCGTACACTGTGGACGGTAAAGTACGCCAAATTACCGGCGTGGTGATCGAAGCTACCGGGCGTTCGGGCAGCGTGGGCGATGTGTGCGAAATTTACACTCCCGATCAACGCATGATTAAAGCCGAAATCGTCGGATTTAAAGACGGAAAACTTTTACTCATGCCCTTGGGAGAAACCTTCGGCGTGGCGCCTGGTAGCCGCGTAAAACGCCTAACCATACCCTTGCGCGTTCCCGTGGGACAGCAGCTTTTGGGTCGAGTTCTGGACGGACTGGGCAATCCCATGGACGGGAAAGGACCCATCGTAAGCAAGCAATTCCGCGAAGTTTTCAATTTTCCGCCAAATCCATTGGTGCGCAAGCGTATTTCACAACCGCTCACCACAGGCATTCGGGCCATCGACGGATTGGTTACCTTTGGCAAGGGACAGCGTGTGGGTATTTTTGCCGGGAGCGGCGTGGGCAAAAGTGTGCTTATGGGTATGATTTCGCGCTATACCGATGCGCAGGTGAATGTGATCGCACTTATCGGGGAGCGTGGCCGCGAAGTGCGTGAGTTTATCGAGCGCGATTTGGGACCGGAAGGGCTCAAGCGTTCCGTGGTTATTGTGGCCACTTCGGATCAGGCGGCAACGGTACGTATTAAAGGCGCGTTGATTGCCACTACCATTGCCGAGTATTTTCGCGATTTGGGTATGGATGTGCTTTTGATGATGGATTCTTTGACCCGGGTGGCCATGGCTCAACGGGAAATCGGGTTGGCGATTGGCGAACCGCCCACCACAAAAGGGTACACTCCTTCGGTGTTTGCCCTGATGCCCCGTTTGTTGGAGCGGGCGGGAAATTCGGAAAACGGCAGCATTACCGGTTTGTACACCGTGTTGGTGGAAGGCGGTGATATGGACGAGCCTGTAAGCGACGCAGCGCGTTCGATTTTGGACGGGCATATTGTCCTTTCGCGAGATTTTGCCAACAAAGGGCATTATCCGGCTATTGATGTGTTGGCCAGTGTGAGCCGTGTACGTAATGAGGTTATTTCCAAAGAGCAGCGCCAATTGATTACCAAAATTTTAGAGTTGATGGCGGTTTATCGCGAATCGGAAGATTTGATTAACATCGGAGCCTATAAAAAGGGCAGTAATCCTCGTATTGACGAAGCCATCGAAAAAATGGAAGCGATCAATGCCTTTTTACGTCAGGAAGTGGAAGAAAGCTCTACCTTCGAACAAACATTGGAAGCATTAAAACAATTAGTGTGAGATGAAGAACATGATTCCTAAATCGGGTGCGTTTCCTTTACAAAAAGTGCTGGAATTTCGCAAACATTTGGAAGATATGCGGGCCATCGAATTGGTTAAGGTGCAAAACGAAAAAAACAAGGCCAATTCCCGTTTGCTTCGATTGAAAAATCAAAAACAGGAAGTCATCGAATCGACAACCGCAGAGGTGGTAAATCGTAAAACCGTAGACCTGACGCAGTTGAAAATCCGTAAGGATTACATCGAAAATCTGAACGGAAAAATCACCGATCAAAAACACAAAATCGTGCAACTGACAGAGCAGGTCGAAGAAGAACGACAAAAATTGGGCGAAGCCATGAAAGAAAGAAAGATCGTGGAAAAATTAAAAGATCGTTTTACGGAACGAAAAAAGGCGGAAATTAAACGCCTTGAAAACAAAAAAACAGATGAAGTTGCCATTCGTATGAACGTTACGCTTGGTAAAAAAGGAGTTTAACCATGGGTCGGTGGATTCTTATCAGTCTTTTCAGTTTTCCTTTAACTATTATTGCCATGGTGGCAATTTTGCTCGTTTTAAAACCACCGGCAAAAACAGCGCCTAAAGCGCAGGCCCAAGAAGCATCGGCTCAGGTGGAAAAGAAATTGATTAAAAAGGTGGTTGCCCATGATATCCGCATTGGCAATTTGTCTCATGTAAGGCATACTTTGGACAGTTTACTTACGGTTATCGATTTTTTTCGGGATTCGTTAAAACGTCAGGGCGCCAAAATGGATTCGTTACACAAAGTCGTGCAAAATTTACAACAGGAAAAAGAAGCGCTGAACAAAGAAATTCTTTCCTGGCGCAAAAAATACAACTTGGCCGCCGGTCAGCAAATGGAAGCTAAATCGATTGCCAAAACGCTCTCTTCGTTAAAACCGAAAGAAATGGCTAAAATCGTATCCAATTTGGATGACCATACGGTTATTTTGATTTACAGCCAAATGAGCAATTCGGCCAGAAGTCAGTTAATGGCAGCGCTCGATTCGCGACGAGCCGCCCGAATTACACAAAGAATGCTTAAAAATTAACGTGGTGTTTAAGATGAAAGCAATTTCGGTATTTCAAAACGTAAAACTCAAGTCCGCACACAAAGACGAGCGGAGCCGAGTACCCAAAGGCGCTACCGATACAGCAATACCGGGTGCGGCCTTTAGTCAAATGTGGAACGCATTGTTGCAACCCAGGCCCGAACGTGCGGTAAGAGGCAAGGCGGGCGACAAGGGCGAAATCGAAATTTTCGTTTTGCGTAACAATGGTAATAAACACATTTCGTCGGACAATCCGCTACGGTCGGTAAAGGCTAAAAACCAAGTTATGCCACGTGCGGCGGCTGTTGTTCCCGATTCGCAAAAAGAAATTTCGCTTTCTGAGAATTCCCGTAAAAACGTATCGGACAAGCGGTTCCAGGAAATCGACACTTCTGCTGCCGATCGATCCGATTTTTTGCCGGATGCGGAACCGGAAAGGGCGCAAGCGGCCAGGGAGATGTCCGCGCACCTGTTGCGGGCTTTGCACAAAGAAGGCGTTATTTCTCAGGCAAAATCCGGAGATGTGGCCCGCGTAAAAGTACAACTGTCTCCTGTACAGACAAAGGCTACAAAAACACTTGCTCAAACGGCCCGACAGGCGAATACCGAAATAGCGCTTAAGGGCAAAACGGGCAAGGTAAGCGATAATTTGGAGTTTGTTTTTACGTATGAAGGCAAAGGGGAATGGCGGCCGAAGCAAAAACCCTTGACAAACCCCAAAGGCAAGGTGTGGGATATTCGTTTGTTGCTCACAACTCCGTCTCCGGAACAAAAGACCAAAACAGTGCCAATGAACAAGGTCGGAAAAAGCACCTTTAACGCCAAAAGCGGCGGGAAAAAAGTGTTGCTTACTGCGCTTGCGGACAAAACGGGAAAAAGCCATACAAAAGGCAATGTACCGCAAATACGTTTTGATGTTGTTGAAGAAGATGCCGGACAAACCGGCAATTGGGCAAAGCAAACGGGAAAAGCTCAGGGACGGATAATTACCGTTACAACCGATGGAAAAGCGGTGCAGGTTGTCAACGGGCAAGCGTCCGGGTCCGCAGTTGAAAATGTTGCGCACAATTCATTCGCACAAGCAAATAACGAAGGTACATTTTCGGAAGGACAACAGGGTAATGCCGGAACGCCCCAAAATAAAGGGGAAATTTCGGATGCACATTTAAAAGCGCAATCGGGTAAGACAGCGACTCGGAATGAAATTTTAGCTGCAGACAAAGGAGGATCGCAGGCAGTAAAAGGTTTGGCCCGAATGAGCGTTTCGGCAAGGTTAAAAACACCAACGGGCAGCAAACCGTCTGCGTTAATCGAGCGAATCGAATCGTTACTGGCACGGGTGAGCAAGGGGAAAAACCGCACGAATTTGAAAATGCAAATCAAAGAATCGCCCTTTGGCAAAATGGACATTCGATTCGACAGCAAATCCAACCGGTTGTCTGTGGTTGTGGAATCGGACAAAGCCAAGGAAGCATTTTTACGTTTAACGCCTTTGATTCAAACCAATTTGGCGGAAAAAGGGTATGCCCTAAGCGGAGTAAATGTTTCGGTTAATCAATTTGCCGCTCAGGAGCGCAAGGAGGGAATGTCGGACAGACGAAAAATAAAACAAGAAAGCCACGATCAAAACGATGGGAAGGAGGTGAAGGTACATGATACGGATACCGCCGTAAGTCCGCGTAAATTCGGTTACAATACTTTGGAAGTAACAGCTTAAAACGTTAAACGTTAGGAGAAAAAAATGGCAGATGCGGTAAATGCAATAGGAGCCGCCGCGCAAACCAATCAGGCCGCGCGCAACCTGATGAGCGCGGGAAACGCCGATATGGATAAGTACGAATTCATGCAACTATTGGTGGCGCAGTTGAAAAATCAGGATCCGCTTTCACCCATGCAAAGCCAGGAATTTGCTTCGCAATTGGCACAATTCAGTTCGTTGGAACGTCTGATGAATATTGACGACACGCTGAAAGACGGGGTGAATTCGGATATGATGCTGGCACAAACCATCCAAAATACGATGGCCACCAATTTTGTGGGCAAAGAAGTACTTTCGTACGGCGATAACATTCCCTTGGTTTCCGGCGAGAGCAAAGTACCGGTAAGTTTCGAATTATCGGGGGATGCGGAAAAGGTTACGGTTGAAATTTACGATGAAAACGACAACCTGGTACGTACCATCAAAATGAGCAGTTTAGACAAAGGACGGCACACGATTGATTGGGACGGTAAGGACGATTCTGGCAAGGCCTTATCCGGGGGAAACTATCACTTTAAAGTGGTTGCCGAAGACGGCGATGAAAACGCGGTTAAAGCCGAAACGCTCAGTCGTGGTATTGTTTCTGCGGTGCGCTATGAAAAAGGCCAGCCCATACTGGTAGTAAACGGAAACGATGTTTACTTTGGCGATGTTGTGCAAATTGGTTCGTGAGGTACGGCTATGAAAGTAGCGGATTTACAAATCAGACAGGGCATTCGGCCTGTTCAGCCGCAAAAAATAGGAAGACATGCCGGAGCCGGAAGAACGGAAAAACAAACGTCGATTGGCTTCGGAGAGCTGTTGCAAAAACAAATCTCCGAACAAAACGAAATGCGTTTTTCGGCCCATGCCTTAAAACGTCTGGAATCGCGTTCGGTGCAACTGAACGAGAGCGATTTGCAACGACTGCAAAAAGGCATGCGACAATTGCAGGCCAAAGGCGCACAAAATTCGGTTATTCTGATGGATAACCGTGCGTTTGTGGTTAGCGTAAAAAACAGAACGGTGGTTACGGCCATCGATCAAACGCAGGCCAACGAACGCGTATTCACTAATATCGACAGTTTGGCAATTGTGTAAAATTAACGGGGCCGGACCTTCGGTTTGCAAACCGGGGAAGCCCCCTCATCCCGCCGAATGACTGAGGCGGAAAAACTATGGAGGGTTAAATTATGTTACGTTCATTATTAGCAGGTGTATCGGGATTACGCAACCATCAAATGCGCATGGATGTGATCGGCAATAATATTGCCAACATCAACACCATTGGGTTCAAAAGCGGACGCATTAATTTTGCCGAAGCGTTAAGTCAAACATTGTCACCGGCAGGTGCCAGTTATTTAAATCCCATGCAAATCGGTTTAGGTATGAAAACCACATCCATCGAAAATATTTACAGTCAGGGAAGTTTGGAACAAACCGGCGTGTTAACCGATTTGGCCATCGAAGGCGACGGTTTTTTTGTGCTGAATGCCGGAGATACGCGCGTATTGACCCGTGCCGGGCAATTCTTTTTTAATGCAGACGGAAAATTGGTCAACCATAGCGGATTGGCCGTTCAAGGTTGGCAGCTTACGGACGAAAATAAAAAATTGGGGTTGGGCTCCGGAAATTTAAGCGATATTTCAATAGACATGAACATGGTATCGGAAGCAAAAGAAACCAACAATATTTGGTTGTCCGGTAATTTAAATGCCGGCCTTAAAACCACCACTGAAGTATGGACTTTGGGTAGTGCCTTAACGGCCAACGGCGTTAATGCTGATGCTACCACGGCCTTAAACAGTCTGGATCAAGTTTCCACGCAACTGGTCGATGGAGACACTATTGAAATTAGCGGAACTAATCCGGACGGCACGGCCGTTACGGCAACCTATACTTACACCGCAGGCGACACGGTGCAGAATTTGTTGGATGCTATTAACAATGCTTTTAACGGAGCAACGGCCACCATGCAGGACGGTAAAATTGTTTTGACCGATACGCAAGCGGGCGACAGTTCCACAACCATTCGTCTGACCAACGGAGCCAATAACACCGGCCGCATCGATTTGGCCAATTTCGTCAATACCACTACCGGCGAGACGGCCACTGCCAAAACCTCGGTGGTGGTTTACGACAGTTTGGGCACCAGCCACAACATCATTTTGGAGTTTACCAAAACGGCCAACAACGGCGAATGGACTTGGACAGCTAAAACAACGGGTGACGAAGAAATTACTTCCGGAAGTAGCGGGCGCGCCACATTTGACGAAGCCGGTTTACTTACTTCGTTTACTTTTGATAACGGCGCAACCCAATTGACGCTAGATCCGAAAAACGGCGCCAAAACCATGAATATCGATTTGCATGCCGAAAGCGGCGAAGGGCGTATGGGGTTGACGCAATTTAATTCCCTCTCAACTGTTAATGTCAAACAACAAGACGGGAGAGCAGTGGGGCGCTTGATTAATTTGACGATTGATTCCAAAGGTGTAATTAACGGCACATTCAGTAACGGAGAAAAAATGGCGCTGGCCAAAATAGCCCTGGCCGAAGTGTCTAACAAATCGGGGTTGATGCAACTTGGCGAAGGTTTGTATCAGGCCAGCATGGCCTCCGGACCGGAACAGGTGGTGGAACTGGATGACAAATCGGTTACCTCCATTGTTTCCGGATCGCTGGAAATGTCCAATGTGGATGTCTCCAAGGAATTTACGGATATGATTACCACTCAGCGCGGGTTTGAGGCCAATGCTAGGGTAATTACGACGGCCGACCAAATGTTGGATGAATTGATTCGATTGAAACGATAATCATAGGGAGCAGGCCGGTGAGCTCCGGCCTGCCTTTTTTTGAACGGATTTAAACAATTTGAATTGAGATGAGAGGATAAAGCGGTGGATTTAGCAACGGTTATTGGTATTATTACCGGTTTTAGCTTGGTGATGATTACCATCGTGATGGGAGGGAGCCCGCAGATTTTTATTGATATTCCCTCTGCGATGATCGTTTTTGGCGGAGCGACGGGTTCGGTGCTTATTAGCTTTCAGTTAAAAGAAGTTTTGGGAGTTATAGGCGTTATCCGTAAGGCCTTTTTTAGCGAGAAGGTAGACAATGTGGCTTTAATCGAGCAAATTGTTGCGCTTTCCAAAAAAGCAAGAAAAGAAGGTTTGCTGGCCATTGACAAGGAAATTAATAACATTGAAGATCCCTTTTTACGCTCCGGAATGGAAATGGTGGTAGACGGTACCGAAGCCGATTTGATCCGTAATATCATGGAAACCGAATTATCCTATTTGATGGGGCGGCATAAACGCGGGCAGGATATTATGGCTTCTTACGGCGAATATGCTCCGGCTTTCGGCATGATCGGTACACTAATCGGTTTGATTGCCATGTTGCAAAACCTGAACGATCCCTCGCAAATCGGCGGTGGTATGGCCGTGGCCTTAATTACCACTTTTTACGGAGCGTTTGCCGCTAACCTTGTCTTTATTCCGTTAGCCAAAAAACTGAAAAACCGCTCCGACGAAGAGATTGTGATTAAGGAGATGATTATCGAAGGGGTGCTTTCCATCCAGTTCGGTGAACATCCCAATACCATTCAGCGCAAGCTGATGAATTTTCTGTCGCCCAAAGAACGTGTAATGGAAACATGAGAAACGCATTATGAAAAAGCCGCAAGAGGAAGAATGCAAAGGCGCCCCGGCATGGATGGCCACTTTTAGCGATATGGTAACTTTGCTCATGGTGTTTTTTATCATGATTCTTTCCTATTCCACCATCGAACTGGAAAAATTCAGGGGAGCTATCAGTTCGATGAAAGGCGCTTTGGGCATTTTGGATAACATGAAAAACAAAGCAACACCCGATCAGCGTACCAGTATCGAAGGCCGCGAGAACTACAAAGAGCAGGTGCAACGCCAGGTTAAGGAAATCAAAAAAGTGTTGCAACAAGAAGGTGTTGCCGATCAGGTTCAGGTGGAGGCCGACGGTTCGGGTATTCATATTCGTCTGGGTGATAATATTATGTTCGATGTGGGCAAAGCCGAGCTTAAAGCCAGTGCATTTCCCATCCTGAATGCCATTGCCGACATGGTGCACAATCGTGATTTTAAGGAAATTTTCGTGGAAGGGCATACGGATAATATTCCCATTCACACCAAAAAATATCCCACAAACTGGGAGCTTTCCACGGCACGCGCTTTGAGCGTTGTGCGTTATTTGCATTACGTAAAAGGCATTGATGCCGCTAAATTGGCGGCTGTTGGTTACGGGGAATATCGTCCTTTGGTGCCCAATACCACACCGCAAAACAGGGCGAAAAACAGGCGGGTGGAAATTTACATTCGCTATCGATAATTTTTTAGGAGAAAAAACATGAGTCCAAAAAACAATGATGTTCCGGAGGAGAAACCGATGGGTAAGGAAGAAGAAGTAAAGCCGAACCAGACCAAATGGGGTTTAATTATCGGGCTTATCCTTATTCAGGTTGTGGCCGCTATTGCCATTGTTTATTTCCTTATTGTGCCCAAACTTTGGCCCGATGCCGCCAATGCCGGAGAGGAGAAAGCCAAAATAGAGAAAAAAGAGAAAAAGGAACCCGGCGTTATTTACACAATTTCGGACATTACCATCAATCCCAAAGATAGTTACGGCCGACGTTTTGCTGTTTTCGAAATAGCTTTGGAATTGCCAAACGAAGATGCCAAGGCTGCTCTTGATAAAATGAAACCGATTATTGTCGACCGCATTTTGCAGTATTTGCGCAGCCGTACCGTGGCCGAATTGACCAATACCACCAATGTCGCTCAGATGAAAATCGATTTAAAAGAAGATATTAACGACATATTGGGGCAGGATCTGGTGCAGAATTTGTATTTTACCAAGTTTGTCTTAGAATAAGGGAAATTCCTGATGGCTAAAATTTTATCGCAGGAAGAAATAGATGCTCTGCTTTCCAGCGTATCCGAAACAACGGTAACCAGTACCGATCAGACGCAAAAGCCCAAGGTAACAGTATACGATTTTAAGCATCCGAATTTAATTTCCAAAGAACAAATGCGGCTTTTGGAGGCTATTCACGAAGGGCTATGCCGCAATTTCAGCGTCTTTTTGTCTGCCCAGTTACGTATGATTGTGGAAATGAATCTGTTAGCCATCGACCAGATTATGTATTCGGAATTTGTCATGTCCATTGCTCCGCCCAGTTGTTTGTATGTGTGCAATGTAGATAACCCCAGTTCGCATTTTGTCCTGGAAATGAGTCCGCAATTGGCCATTTTTATTGTGGAGCGTCTTTTCGGAGGCCCGGGCAGTCCCGTAACCGATATCCGCCCCATTTCGGTTATCGAGCAAAAAGTTATGAATCGGGTTATTAACCGCTTTCTGCAGGACTTAAGTCAAAGTTGGGAATTGGTAACGCATTTTAATGCCGATATTCAACGTTACGAAAGCAATCCCGAATTCGTGCAAATTGTGCCTTCATCCGAACCGGTGGTGGTGGTTTCCATGGAGGTTAAAATTCACGGCCATGCCACATTGCTGAATATTTCCTACCCGTACATGTGGGTTTCTACCATTATTTCCGCACCCGAAGTGCAAGATAAAATTTTATACGGGTCCAAAGAAGCTTCGGAAACCGAACAAAAAGTGATTCAGGAAAATCTGATGCAAACGCCGACCAGCGTTAACGTGCGTTTGGGCAAAAGCCGTATTTCTATTCGCGATTTTCTGGAATTGCAAGTGGGCGATGTGATTCAGCTCGAAAACCGAACCGACAAATTGCTACCTGTTTACATTAATAATAAACACGCCTTTAATGGAGTAGTGGGGTTACGAAAAAACCACTATGCCGTGCGCATCGAATCCATTGAAGAAGGAGAAAAAAATGGTCAAAAATGAATTAAAACGAAGCTATCAGGCACAAATGGACGAATTGCGTCCCGTGCTGAATAAAGGGCTGGCCGATCTGTTTCAGCGCTCTATTATGATAACCGAAGAGACGGAAGAAACTACGGATATTGCCAAGAAACTTACCGAATCCGAATTTCCCAAAATCGCTCTTATGTTTCAATCGGGTACGCAACCGGAAACCATTTCGCATTTGCTGCTTTTTCCCAGCGAGTTTGTGCTTTCGGCTTATGCCTGGATGGTGGGCGAAGATCCGGCTGCCGAGGTGGATGAATCGCATTTGGACGGTTTGAAAGAAATTTTCAATCAGATGCTCGGTCAAATTCGCATGGCTATTCCCGATGATAATGCTCGTTTTACCATCGAAAATTTACAAGCCGGTTTGATCGAAAAGGCGGAAGACGCCATTCCCGGAGACGAGACATTCCACGGAATTAAAGCCAAGATTAAGTTGAATAGCGATAATCAGGATTTTTTTGTGGAACATTTTGCCTGGAGCGAACGCTGGGAAATAAGCGAAGAAGAACCGCAAACCGAAGTTAGCCCGGAACCTGTGAGTCAGGTGAACGTAGAACCTGCGGAATTCGGTGGACTGAGCGGCAACGGGCAAGCCTATGCCGGAAATACCCGCAATATTGAAATGCTTTTGGATGTGGATCTGGAAATAACCGTTGAGCTCGATCGTAAAACCATGGTGGTCTCCGATTTGTTGAAATTGGGCAAAGGTTCGATTATCGAGTTTCCGAAATCGGCCGGAGAACCCTTGGATATTTTGGTTAACGGGCGTAAATTTGCCGAAGGCGAAGTGGTGGTGATCGACGATAAATTCGGTGTGCGGATTACGCAATTGGTAAGTCCCAAAGAACGCTTAAAAAAACTGGCATAGTCGAATGCGGGAGAAATTTATCTTGAGGCACTTAAAAAAATACCTTCCCATTATGCTTTTGGCGTTATTGTTTTTTCCTTTGCTCCAAAACGCTTGGGCCGAAACCGATTCGTTGTTAAACAATGCCGTCGGGATTTCAGCCACTGCGGTAGTAGATTCCGCGCATCAAGCGTTACCTTTTTCCACACATCAGCCTTCCCTTACCGGACACTATCTGAAATTATTGGCCATTACCTTTATTTTGTTAATCCTTTTTTGGCTTTCCATGAAATACATGCGCAAATTACAATTTGCTAACGACAAGCAAAAAAACACACGCATTATGGTGTTGAGCCGTCAGTATTTGACTTCCAAGCATAGTATCTGGATGGTGGTTATTGCCGGTCAAAAATATCTGCTTGGCGTAACCGACCATTCCATCAATCTAATCGACCGTTTGGGTCCTGTGAGCGAGCAAGAAATGCAGGATGCCCGCCAGATGCCTTTGCCCTCTTTTGGAAATTTATTGGAAAAATTGCGCAAAGCTAAAACCTGAATCATTCCGTTTAAATCGTACTTCTTTTTTATCTTTCCCGGCTGCCGTTTTTATCGATACCCCGTTTAAAGGAAATAACTTCTGTTGCCTTTACTTGATTTGGATTGCAGTGCTTGCTATTTTCGTTACGTACCGATTTTGTTAAAAAACGGAATATTTACGTAAGCAAAATGTAATTAAAGAAATTAAAGAAGGGGCATTTTAAATGAAAATTATTCGTACCAAACAGGCTCCCGAACCCATCGGTCCGTATTCTCAGGCAGTGGAAAGCAATGGGTTAATTTTTACTTCCGGACAAATTGCCATTGACCCTACTTCTAATACGTTAATCGAAGGCGATGTAGTAGAGCAGGCCAGGCAGGTCTTTGAAAATTTGAAAGCCGTGCTGGAAGCCGCCGGTTCGGATTTGGAACATGTGGTTAAGACCACGATCTATTTGAAAGACATGAATGATTTTGTTCGGGTAAACGAAATTTATGCCACCTACTTTGGAAAAGCCGCTCCGGCGCGTTCCACCGTTCAAGTAGCCCGACTGCCGAAAGACGTGGCTATCGAAGTGGATTGTATTGCGGAAAAAAAGTAATATGAATTATTGTTTTATCGTTAATCCCGCTTCGGGCAGGGGTAAAGGTCGGGCAATCGGTAATACATTACAAACTTTAATTAAAGAAAAAAAACTCGATGCAACCTTAGAATTTACCAAAGCCCCGTCACATGGGATCAAATTAGCGTTAAAAGCAGCGGAACGCTTTGAATGCATTGTGGCTGTGGGGGGGGATGGTACGTTAAACGAAGTTGTAAACGGAATAGCAAACAGCGGGAGTAAACTGGGGCTGCTGCCGGTGGGCAGCGGGAACGATTTTGCCCATGCGCTTAAAATTCCCTCCGATTTGGAACATTCGCTCGATCGTTTGTTGGCAGGGAAAACAAAAAAGATCGATTTGGGTAAGGCTAACGGGCGCTATTTCCACAACGGATTGGGCATCGGCTTTGATGCGCACGTGGTGCATACCAGTTTAAATGTAAAGCGATTGCGCGGTAATGCCATTTACCTGTATTCGGTTTTACGCACCTTGTTTAAATATCGTCCCGTTCCTCTGCATATGCAATACAACGGCCAAATGCACACAGGCGATTATTTTATGATTACCGTTGGCAATGGTGTTTCGCTGGGCGGCGGATTTCATCTTACTCCGGATGCCCTGCTTGACGACGGCCAGTTCGATTTGTGTCTTATTCAAAACATGCCCCTGCCTTCCGTTTTACGTAATTTGTTAAAGGTTTACAGCGGCAAGCACAAAGAAGACCCCAGAGTAAAAATAGTACGTAGCGATCATGTAAAAATACGCTCCGAAAAGCCGTTTGCCGTTCACCTGGACGGGGAATTGCTGGGCATGGATTTAACGGAACTGGATGTGCAAATAGTGCCTGCTGCACTGGAAGTTTTTTGTTGATAACCTAAGTCGGCGAAATTTAAGCAGAACGGAAATAACATCGAAATGATTAAAATCCTTATTGCGGACGACCATGCCATTGTGCGTGAAGGGCTAAAGCAAATTGTGGCGCAGGAATCGGACATGCGTGTCGAGGGCGAAGCCGGAAATGTCGACGAACTGCTGGAATTGTTGCAACGGGAAAGCTGGAGTATTTTGGTGTTGGATATCAACATGCCCGGGCGCAGCGGTCTGGATGCCTTAAAAGAAATTAAAGTCCGTTTTCCGCGTTTACCGGTTTTGATTTTGAGTATTTACGGAGAAGAACAATACGGCCTAATGGCTTTTAAAGAAGGTGCGGACGGTTATTTGCGCAAAGTTAGCGCTCCGGAAGAGTTGATTGTGGCCATCCGTAAAATTGTTGCCGGGGGAAAATATGTTTCTCCTGCTTTGGCCGAAAAACTGGCCGATTCGTTTCAGGGGCAGCGGACGCAAATGCCGCACGAAGCTTTGTCCGCGCGCGAGCATCAGGTGATGTGCATGATTGCCGAAGGCAAATCGGCAGAACGCATTGCCAACGAACTTTCGATTAGCATTCATACCGTTTATTCGTATCGCAATCGTATTCTGCAAAAACTGCATTTGAAATCCAACGTGGAATTGACCAAATACGTATTGGAAAACAAACTGATTTAAAAATTTAAAGTCCGTTCGAACCGTTGCTTTTTTACTAATTATTCGCTAATAATACACAAATGGGCCGGGCCGTATCGCCTATTAGCGGGAGACGAAATGCCCACCGAAAATTTGGCTGCCATGCATGAAACAAACAAAATTTTTGAGCGTATGCAATGAATGTTATTTGTGATTAAAAACGGAAAAGGAGAACGATCATGAGGGGTTCGTTAGTGTACCGCACACTTGCTTTTATTGTTTTAATGTTCACACTTCCTTTATTGGCCCAACCTGTAACTCCCTTAATGCACTATCCGGACGTTCACGGAAATTGGGTTGTGTTTGTGGCCGAAGGCGATATTTGGAAAGTACCGGTTACCGGCGGCGAAGCCATTCGCTTAACGATGAACGATGGGGAAGAGACTTTCCCCAAGTTTTCACCCGACGGTAAATGGATTGCATTCACAGGCGAATACGACGGGAATCCGGATGTTTACATTATGGATGTTTACGGCGGGCACATTAAACGCTTAACCTATCATCCGGGTTATGACCGGGTTGTGGGTTGGGATCCTGCCAATAATAAAATCATTTTCAGTTCGTCTCGATTAAGTTACAGCCGTTTTACTCGTTTGTTTACCATTAATCCGGACGGTAGCGATATACAGCCGTTAATATTGCATGAAGCGGCACAGGGCAGTTTTAGTCCGGATGGTAGTAAAATTGCCTACAATCGCGTTTCGCGCGAATTTCGAACATGGAAAAGGTACAAAGGTGGCACGGCTCAGGATATTTACATTTTTGATTTCAAAAAAATGAAAGATCGGAAAATCACCAAGTTTGTAGGAACCGATCGTTTACCTATGTGGATTGGCGATAAAATCTATTTTTCTTCGGATCGTACCGGAATTTTGAATATTTACGCATACGATACCAAAACAAAAAACATTATCCAAATTACGCATTTTAAAAAATACGACGTACGATTTCCCAGTTCGGACAATCGGTCTATTGTCTTTCAACTGGGCGGAGATATTTACGTTCTCGATACGCTGCATCCCAAGCCGCATAAAATCGATATTAGCATCCGTAGCGACGCACCCGAATTACGTCCTTATCTGAAAAAAGTCGATAAATATGTTACGCACATCGGAATTTCGCCCAACGGTAAACGGGCGCTATTAATTGCCCGTGGCGAAATTTTTACGGTTCCGGCCAAAGAAGGCCCCACTCGCGATTTGAGTAATACTCCGGGTGCACGCGAAAAAGATGCGGTTTGGTCACCGGACGGCAAATCCATTGCCTATTTTTCCGATGCTGACGGGGAATATCAATTGTACCTGATTGACCCCATGGGTAAAGAAAAACCGCGCAAGCTGACTTCTTTTAAAAGCGGGTACCGGCATTCGTTGCGTTGGTCGCCGGATAGTAAAAAACTGGCTTTTACCGATCAGACCCTAACGCTTTACTACTACGATTTAAATAAGCATAAGTTGGTCAAGGTGGACAAGGCTAAATTCGAGAATATCGATGTTTCCGTTGACAAAAAGGAGATTTACGATTTTAGCTGGTCGCCGGACAGTCGTTATATCGCCTATTCCAAAATGGATTCTACGCTGGTCAACAAAATGTACATTTACGATCTGAAAAACGGCTCCATCCATTGCATCAGCGAAGGTTTGTTTAACGATTTCAATCCCGTATTTACCAAAGACGGTCAACATTTGATATTTATTTCCAATCGGCGTTTTGATCCTACCTTCGGAGATATCGAATGGGAAATGGTTTACAAAAATTTAGCAGGCATTTACGCTTACACCTTGCGTAAGGACGGACCTGCTTTGTTTCCGCTTAAGAGCGACGAGCAAAATGGACCTCAAAATGCGAATCATCAAAATAAGGAAATAAAGAAAGCGCCGTCGGTTCAAATAGATTTTGACGGATTGCTGCAGCGCGTGGAAGCCTTTCCTTTAAAACGCGGCAATTACCGCCAATTGCAGGTAAATGCCACATCCGTATTTTATTTGAATAAAGATAATGGCGATTTTAATCGTTTTGAATTTCGTTCGGTAGGCCCGCGTGATTTGTTTGCTTTTGATCTGCAAAAACAAAAAGAACGCACAATTGTCAAAGGAATTAATGATTACCGGCTTTCCGCAAACGGCAAAACAATTATCTTTAAGAAAAACAAAAAGGTAGGTTTGGTCAGTGCCGATGCTTCCGAGGCGCAAGGCGAAATGCTCAATTTGGCGGATTTGAAGATGTGGTTTGTTCCGGCGGCCGAATGGCAACAAATTTATCATGAAGCCTGGCGCACGGAACGCGATTTTTATTACGAACCGGGCATGCACGGGTTAAATTGGCCGGATATTTACAAAAAGTACGAACCCATGCTTAAACGTGCCGTTTGCCGTCAGGATGTGCGTTACGTAATCGGAGAAATGATTGGCGAATTGGCTTCTTCGCATACGTACGTGTACGGCGGCGATTATGAACGCAAAGCCAAACCGGTAAATGTGGGCCTTTTAGGCGCCGATTATGAAATTGATGCCCGCCACCATTTGTACCGCTTTAAAAAGATTTATCAAATTCCCGATTGGTTAAAAAATACCATGCCACCGTTGTTCGGTCCCGAAAAACCCGTACATGTCGGCGATTATTTGCTGAAAGTGAACAATCGAAACGTAACATCGAATAAGAATATTTACAGTTATTTTGTCGATTTGGCCGGTAAACAGGTTACATTAACCGTAAACGACAAACCCACACTAAAGGGGGCACGCACATTAACGGTTAAACCGGTTTACAGCGAATATTTTTTGCGTTATTTGGCTTGGGTGGAGCACAACCGGCAGGTGGTGGAAAAAGCGTCACATGGGTTAATCGGTTATTTGCACCTGCCCGATACCTACGTGGGCTCGGCGCGTATTTTCCCAAAATATTACTATTCGCAAACGCGTAAAAAAGGATTGATTGTGGACGGTCGGTACAATGGCGGCGGATTGGATCCGGATATTTTTCTGGAACGTTTGGCTAAAAAACCGCTTTCTTACTGGACACGCCGTTACTCGCACGATTATTTTATGCCCTGGATGGCCAACAATGCCCATCTGGTTTGTCTGACCAATAAACAGGCCGGTTCCGGTGGCGATGAATTGCCCTTTTTGTTCCGCGAAAAAGGAATGGGTAAAATTATCGGTACACGTACCTGGGGCGGGTTAATCGGTTATTCGGCCGATTACAAATTGATTGACGGTGGGGTAATTACCATGCCCGATTACCGCATTTACACCAAAGACGGCAAATGGGTGGTCGAGAATGAAGGCATTACCCCGGATATTGTGCTGGATAACGATCCGGTGCAGATGTCTAAGGGATATGACGCTCAATTGATGAAGGGTGTGGAAGTGCTGATGAAAGAGATCAAAAAAGATCCGCGTCCCTGGCCCAAACATCCGCCTTTCCCCGAAACACAGCCGTGGTTAAAATGATTTTTCGATGGTAAATTACACAGGGGTTCGGGGCGAACAAAATTATCGCTGCGAACCCCTTTTTGGGTAAGCGACTTTCATTCACTTAACTATCCACCCTAAAGTGGCTACCAAATTCTCCCTAACACACAATTTAGTCGATCGTCATCCATTCAACTCTTTTCAAACCAATAATTTGCACAGGGGGAATGAAAAATGAAAAAGGAAAAAGGAAAAAAGAGAGTGGGAAAAGGCCGCCGGTGCCTCGATACGTCCCGATGAATCGGGACTACTCGGCAACCGGCTTCTCCCCGCAGTGCCGCAAAATACCACAATCAAAGCGCCCCCCTTTGAGGGGGGGCTACGGGGGGTAAACACCGCAAAAAACAGGCAAAATTTACTTGGCGCCGGTTGTCGGGTGGCGCCACGCCAGCGGAGACGTCTCGAGGCACCGGCAAAACCCACCCGCCCTTCGGGCACCCTCCCTCAAAAGGGAGGGCCTTTCTTACCCAGTGCACCGAATCACGAATAACCATTCAACGATTCAACCGATCAACCATTCAACTTTCCCCCAGCCACTGATCCCCCCGGATTGGCACTGATTTCCCTTAACTCTTAACCCTTAACCCTTAACTTAATGCAGCCAGCGAACAACACCGAAGAAGCACCGAAAACACCATTCAACTTTCCCCCAGCCATTGATCCCCCAGATTGGCACTGATTTCCCTTAACCCCTAATCCTTTTGGCCATAGAAAAAAATCGTCCGTAAGTCACCCCCCCACGTATCCTACCGATGCTCGGGAAAATTTTTCCGTATCGAACAACACTTTTTCCTGAAGTTCTAAAGGCGTATTAAAAAAGCTATTTTAGGAAAATATCTGCAAACGCCCGATTTACGGGCTTCTAACCAGTATTATTTGTCTATTGCAAAGCGGCCAGAACAAATGGCATGGTATTTGTCAATATAAGAAGGGGTGAAAATAATTTTCAAAATAAAGGCGCAGATTACAATGAAATTAAATCGAAAACACATTTGGATTTTAGCCGTGCTCATTTTGATGGCTTTGCCCGTGATAGCTTCCGCACAATCCGGTTTACCGAAAGTTACTATTGGTCTTGAAAACAGCAAAGATCCCAACTCCTTGGTTCCCACACTGCAAATCCTGTTTTTAATTACCATTTTGAGTTTAGCGCCGTCGATTATCATCATGATGACTTCATTCACACGATTAATTGTGGTTTTTCATTTTTTGCGTCAAAGCCTATCTACACAAACCGTTCCTTCCAATCAAATTTTGGTAGGATTGGCATTGTTTCTAACTTTTTTTATTATGCGTCCGGTTATCGATCAAATTAATACCAATGCTCTGCGTCCGTATCTTGATAAAAAAATCAGCCAACAAGAAATGCTGAAACGCGCTTCAAAACCGATTAAAAAATTTATGCTCAAACAAACCAGCGAAAAGGATTTGCGTCTTTTTATTAATTTAGAAGCGGGTAAAAAACCAACTTCGCCCGACGAAGTAACGCTTTCCACCCTTATTCCGGCCTTTATCATCAGCGAATTGACCACGGCCTTTAAAATCGGATTTTTGCTCTATTTACCCATGTTGCTTATCGATGTGGTTGTGGGCAGTATCCTTCTTTCCATGGGCATGATGATGTTACCGCCGATTATGATTTCTATGCCCTTTAAAATTTTGCTGTTCGTTTTGGTAGACGGATGGTACTTATTGGTTGAATCGTTAGTCAAAGGATTTTAGCATGACCACGGAATTTGTTTTGTACATTAGCCGTCAGGCATTAACCACAGCCTTTTACATTTTGCTGCCTATTTTGGGTGTGGGCATGATTATCGGATTGATAATCGGGGTGTTTCAGGCCGCAACCCAAATTAACGAAATGACCTTAACATTTGTGCCTAAAATCGTGTTAATGTTTTTGGCCATTTTTTTTCTATTACCTTGGTTTTTGAATTTGATGATGGATTTTACAACGGAAATTTTTCATTACATCATTATGGTGGCGCACTGATATGTTTGGCTTTATCGACCAATTAGCTCGACAAACACCTTTGTATTTATTGGTATTTGCGCGGCTTTCCGCGATGTTAATCGTTATGCCGGTTTTTGGTTTTAGTACCGTTTCGGTGCGAATTCGCATTTTGTTTGCCTTTGTCCTTACACTGGTTATCGCACCCATGCTTACACCGGTAATGCAGTATGCGCCTACCCGTCTATTGCAGCTTTTTATCGATGTAATGCGCGAGGTATTTGCCGGTTTGCTTATCGGCTACGGTGCGCAAATTATCTTCGAAGCCATTATGATTGCCGGTTCTTACGTGGGCTTTCAGCTTGGGTTGGCCATTATGAATGTTATCGATCCAACCAGTCAGGATCAATCGCCTATTATCGGAAATTTTTGGATGCTGGTTATTCTCATGTTTTTTATCATTACCAATGCCCATTATTTTCTAATTGAAACGATTTTTATGAATTTTAAGATCATTCATCCGGCAGCGGCTCAATTTAAGGGCTCTCTCGGCGTAACAGTTATGCGTAGCGGAAGCATGATGTACGATATGGCCATTCATTTTGCCGCACCGATTATGGTGTTTATTTTGATTTTCGATGTGGCTACCGCCTTTATGGCCCGCGTGATGCCACAAATGAATATTTTCTTTGTCAGTTTACCGTTAAAGATAATTTTCGGGTTATTTTTGTTAGTTGTTTCATTGAATATTTTTCAGAACCTGTTCGGGTATTTTATTGACCAAATGCAGGGGTTGGTCGGGCAGGTAATACAGGGAATTTAGTTATGGCAGATACCGCACAGGAAAAAACCGAAAAACCAACACCGCGAAGGCGGCAGGAAGCACGAGAAAAAGGCAATGTAGCCAAGAGTACGGAAATTAATTCCGTTGTGGTACTCTTTACGGGTATTCTAAGTCTTAAACTCACGCTGGCGGCCTTCGGGAGCTCGTTTAGTGATTTTCTGGTAATGATTTACCATGAATCTTCGTCCATCGAGCTTACCCCGCAAGCGCTGCCTTTGCTTATTACGGCCGTAGTCAAAATTACGGTTTTAATTATGCTGCCCGTAATGATTAGCATAATGGTTGCCGGATTCGTCTCCAGCTTTGTACAGGTGGGCCCTTTATTTGCCAAAAAAGCATTAACGCCCGACTTCAAAAAGATAAATCCCTTTAGCGGCATCAAACGGATGTTTTCGCCTATGGCTTTGGTAGAATTGGCCAAGGGAATCATCAAAATAGGAGTTGTCGGGTTTGTGGCCTATTTGGTGATTAGTAAATATGTAGACGATGTGGCCCAGTGGGCTTATATTTCGGTTGCACAAATTTTTTCCATAATTGTCTCCATTTTGTTGGAATTAAGCCTTAAAGTCGGTTTGGCCCTTTTGGTGATGGCTGCCGCCGATTTGGGCTTCCAAAAATACCAACACGAAAAAAAGATGAAAATGAGTAAAGAAGAAATAAAAGAAGAGGCCAAGCAGTACGAAGGTAATCCCATTATTAAAGGAGCGATTAAAAGCAAACAAAAACAAATGGCACGTATGCGCATGATGAAAGCCGTTCCAGAAGCCACCGTGGTAGTGACCAACCCAACCCATATTGCCATTGCTCTAAAATACGAACCGACCAGTAAATCCGATGCGCCCAAAGTAATTGCCAAAGGCAAATTGAAAGTAGCGGAGCGTATTAAACAAATTGCACGTGAACACGGCGTGCCCGTTATCGAAAATAAACCCTTGGCCCGCGGTTTGTACGATGCCTGTGAAATTGGTATGGAAATTCCGGCCGCATTTTATCAGGCCGTGGCCGAAGTATTAACTCAAGTTTATCAGATGAATAAAAACAAATTGCCACATCTGGCTCAGTAATGGATAATGTGTAAAGATTATTGAAAATCGGGAGAAACCAATGGCGGATGACAACAGCAGTACCTTTTTGATGAAATTGGCTACCAATACCAATTTAATGCTTACGGCCGGAATCGTGTTGATTTTAGCCGTAATGGTATTGCCCATGCCCAGTTTTTTACTGGATGTGTTGCTGGTGATGAACATTTCTGCAGCGCTGCTTGTACTGTTTGTGACCCTGTTTATCATGCGTCCGATGGATTTTTCCGTATTTCCCGGCTTACTGCTTATTTTAACTTTATTTCGTTTGTCATTGAATATTGCTTCTACCCGTTTGATTTTAAGCAAAGGGTATGCCGGAGAAATCATCGCCTCTTTCGGATCGTTTGTGGTGCAGGGCAATTTTGTTGTTGGTATGGTAATCTTTCTGATTTTGGTAGTCATTAATTTTGTAGTGATTACCAAAGGTGCCACGCGCGTAGCCGAGGTTTCTGCCCGTTTTACTTTGGATGCCATGCCAGGAAAGCAAATGGCCATCGATGCCGATTTGAATGCCGGTTTAATTGATGACGTAGAAGCGCAAAAACGTCGCGAAGAAATTGCCAAGGAGGCCGACTTTTACGGGGCTATGGACGGCGCCAGTAAATTTGTTCGCGGCGATGCCATAGCCGGTTTGCTGATTACGTTAATTAACCTTATCGGCGGGTTGCTAATTGGAGTAGCCCAACGCGGGCTTTCTTTGAGCGATGCGGCTCACACTTACACGTTGTTGACCATTGGCGATGGCTTGGTAGCCCAAATTCCGGCATTGCTTATCTCGGTTGCTTCGGGTATTGTTATTACCCGTGCTTCGTCTAACGCCAATATGGGCGACCAGTTAGCAGCCCAGTTGGTTGCCCAGCCTAAGGCCATCTATTCCGCCTCGGGTGTGGCTTTTTTACTGGGTATTATGCCGGGCATGCCGCTTGTTCCCTTTAGTACCATCGCAGTTATTATGGCTCTGATTGCCCGCCAAATTCAAAAAATCGAACGCGAAGAGCTGGAACAAAAGGAGCTGGAAGAAGAAGGCGAACCGGTAGAAGCCACCGAACGCATCGAAGAATTTCTGCATCCCGATGCCTTCGAAATCGAACTGGGGTATGGATTAATTCCCTTGGTCGATGTGAATCAGGGCGGGAATTTGTTAAAACGCATCAGTACCATTCGTAAAAGCATTGCCATCGAATTGGGGGTATTGGTGCCGCCCATTCGTATTCGGGATAATATCCAGCTTAATGCCAACGAATATGTGTTTAAAATATACGGCGTTAAGGTGGCCGGCGGGCAGGTAATGCTCGATCGCTACATGGTGGTTAATCCGGATAAATCGTTACAGCTTAAAGGCATCGAAATGCAGGAACCCACTTTCGGATTACCGGCGCTTTGGGTTACCGAATCCGAACGGGAACGTGCGGAAATATCGGGTAATACCGTGGTGGAAGCTCCGGCGGTTATAGCCACGCATTTGATGGAAGTTCTCAAGAACAATGCCTATAAATTGTTAGACCGTCAGGAAACCCAGCGCATGCTGGATCATCTGAAAGAAACCCATGCGGCCTTGGTTAACGGTTTGGTGCCGGATGTGGTTTCGCTTGGTACCATTCGTTCGGTTTTAAAAAATTTGCTGCGTGAGCACATTCCCATTCGCAATTTGGTGACCATCTTGGAAACCATTGCGGACTATGCGCCTTTTACTAAAGATGCCGATGTGCTCACCGAATATGCCAGAGCGGCCCTGGCAGAAACTATTACGGAAATTTTAAAAGTTGACGAGGGTTATGTAGCGGTGGCCATGCTGGAGCCCAAACTGGAAGATCATATTTTATCGGTAATTCGCGAGGGTGGGGCTACCTTGCAAAATCTTGGTTTTTCACCACAGCAAGTAAATGATTTGTTTGAAGACATTGCGGAGAAAGTGGAAGAAATGTCCAATTTAGGTGTTCAACCATCGTTGTTGGTGTCTCCGCAAATCCGGCGAGCGGTACGTAAGTTCACCGAAACCATTTTCCCGAACTTATTTGTAATCGCTTATTCGGAATTAACGTCAGATACCGAAGTTAAGTCAGTAGGAACAGTGAGATATCCAAATGAACGTTAAGTATTACACAGGAAGAAGCTTGGCCGAAGCCATCGGTCGGGCCAAACGTGATTACGGCAGTGATATTATTCTTCTGGATTCCAAAGAAATCCGGAATGAAATGGACGGCTCCAAATTGGTACAGGTTTCCGTTTCCGTTGATGAAAAAGAAAAAAAAGGGCGAGTTAAAAGCTGGCGTCCGCCTACGGTTAGCAGCCAAAAGGAAGTGTTGCCGCCCAAAAAAGAAGTGGAAACAAAAGAAGATTTTAATCAGGTCATTTCCAACATTTTAGCGCGTCGTCCTAAAACCTTAAATCAAGAAAAACAAATATTGCAAGAACTGGCAGCCCTAAAGGAGCAAGTAAGCCAGTTAAAAATAAAAACTACGGACGAGGTGGCCAAACTGCCGGAAAACTTCGAGCGCATTCGGGAAAATTTAATTGCAAAGGGAATAAAACCCTCCATGGCCGACGGGCTAATTAAAAAAGCCTATTATTTTTCACCGGCCGGAGCCCAAGCCTCTTCTGCGGAGATTATTCATACCGTTAAAAACGAATTGCGCACTAAAATCAAATTTTACGATTTGGATCGAATCGCTGAATCGTCTCAACGTCAGGTTATTATGTTGGTTGGCCCCACCGGTGTGGGCAAAACCACCATGGTTATGAAACTGGCGGCCCATCCCAAAATACTGGCTCAAAAGGAAGTGGCCATAATTTCCACCGATCCTTATGGCCCGTCCGAAGCGTTAAAAGCGTTTTCCAGAATGAGCGGAGTGCCGGTTATCGAAAAAAAGCGCGAAGACGAACTTGCTGAGGTAATGCATCGCTTAAACGATTACGAAGTAGTGCTGGTGGATGTGGCCGGTTCCAGTCCGTTCGCAGCGAATTTTATGAAAAAGATGGAGGAATATGTCAAAATAATCAAACCCGACCAAATCTTTTTAGTGGCGGCCATGAATACCGATGTGGAAGATTTTTTTGCTTCCGCTTCGCTCTATTTGCTGCTAAAACCTTCGGGATTGATTTTAACCAAATTCGACGAAACCAATCGTTGGGGGAAATTTTTTACGCTCATGGAAGAGTTGGAATTGCCCGTAGTGGCTTTTGGTGAAGGCAAACGCATTTTTATCGATATTGTGTTACCGGATGAACATTATATCTTTAAAAAACTGTTTGAGGATCGGGCATGATCACCAAATTGCGCAACGGAATTGTAAACCACGCGGGTACGGCTAAAACCACATGCGAAATTATTGCGATTACCAGCGGAAAAGGCGGTGTGGGCAAAACGACCATTAGCATTAATCAAGCGATCGATTTGCGTAAGTTGAACAAAAACGTACTCATTATCGATGCGGATTTGCATTTGGGCAATGCGGATTTATTATTGGGGATTCGCACAAAATATTCCGTTGCCGATGTGGTCAAGAAAAAGGTTTCGCTCGCTGAAGCCATTGTAACCACACAAAATAAAATCGATTTGCTACCGGCTTCCATGGCTTCGCTGGATTTGATCGAAAGTGAAGATTCGGTTTTACGGAATTTGGCCAGAGCGTTTAAAGCTTTTGAACACAATTACGATTACATTATTATTGATACCGGGGCTGGTATTGCCATGAACGTACTTTCGTTTTTACTGGGAGCCGATAAAATTTCGGTAGTTATTACACCAGATCCGGCTTCCATTACCGATGCCTACGCGGTAATTAAAGTGGTTAAAAGCGTAGACAAAAATATTCCGGTATTTTTAACCGCAAATATGGTCAACCATCCGGATGAAGGAGAAGTTTTGTACAAAAAAATGAATTTGATGGCCCATAAATTTTTAAACAGTCATGTGCTCTACGGCGGGGCTATTGTGCGGGATGATATTATTGCGCGTTCGGTAAAACAGCAGCGTCCGTTTATGATCGATCATCCCAATTCTGCAGCGGCCAACGCCATTCGGGCCATCAACCGAAGGTTATTGCAAACCTCGGGTACCAATGCTTTGCAAGAACATAATTTGTTTGAACGAGTGATACAAACCAAAAAGACAACGGTGGAATGGAACCATTAAAAAAATTTGTTTTACGCATTGCTCTGCTGGCTGCCATAGTTACGTTTGTCAGTTGCCTGCTGAACGGAATTTCGATCGGCACGGGAATTTTGCGTAGTGCCGTGGTGTACCTTTTGGCGTTGTTGCTGGAAATAATTGCCCTTAACATGTTACGTTGGGGTATTTGGGCAACGGCTCCGTCACAACAGGTAGCCCGTAAAAATAAGGATGTTAACCAAGAGAAGAATGACTGATGGAAACTACGGTTACCAAACTCAAAGAAACCGGCGAAGCGTTGGTAAACGAATACATCGCCACTAAAAATCCGCGCATAAAAGGGAAAATTGTTGAACATTATGCCCCGTTGATTAAAAACATTGTCGGGCGTTTTAATGTACAATATTCCACTACGCTTAGCAGGGAAGACTTGTACCAGTACGGTATTTTGGGGCTACTCAAAGCGTTGGAACGTTTTAAACCAAACGGCGTACCGTTCCATGCATTTGCCTACAAACGCATTTACGGCGAAGTAGTGGATTCGTTGCGCCGCGAGGGTATGCTTGGCCGCGATAAGTACGAAAAAGTACGCAATTTGGAAAAAACAATTCAGTCGCTTACCTCTTCTCTCGGGCGCGAACCTTCGGTACAAGAAGTGTGCAAAGCCATGGGCATTAGTGAAAAAAATTATTACGATTTACTGAATACCTCGTTATTGGTTTACACCACCTCCTTAAATACGAAAATTTCCGATGACGAAGGCGATTTTATTTACCGCATCGATAAACTTACGGATGATACGGCACGTAATCCCGAAGAAGAAATGATTAATCAGGATTTAAAAAAACGCCTGAAGGAAATTATCACCAACGAACTGACCGACCGACAAAAGATTATTTTGGCTTTGTATTTTTACGAAGAATTAACGTTGTCCGATATCCGTAAAGTGGTCGATTTGACCGAAGCACGTATTTCGCAAATTTTAAACGAAACCTTACTGAAAATTCGAGTTAAACTAATGCGTTAAAAAGTAAATGCCCATGCCTGCATTGTTTTGGCCCATTAGGCAAACTGTTTGTCATCGCGTGCGCGTTTGTAAATTTAAGCGCAGAAAAGGCGGAGATGCCAAAGCGTCATGAATTTTGTAATCATAGAAAACGATTTGAATCCGTTGCTCAAAAGATTAAAGCAAGGCTCGGTTATCAAAGGCCGCATTGTACACATTCTCGGGCCGCATCACTATTTGTTGCGGATTTTAGGGCATAATTTGGTCATGAAGTCCGATTTGAGATTTGATCGTTTGCAGGAAGTCCTATTTCGCGTACAGGAAATCGATGCCAAAATAAAATTACGTCTTGTGGATCCGAAACGGGAATTTTTCCACATCAAAAATAGCGGCAAAATGAATCTTTTAATCGAATAAAACAAGGTTCTAAAATGACAGAAATTGTGCGGAAAACAGAGAACGACAGACTGTTACGTGATTATCAAACCACGGTTACCATTCTCGAACATTTGTCCGATGCGGTATTAATTTTAAATCCGCAAGGCATCATTCAATATGCGAACCGCGTGGCCACCGATTTATTGGGTACGTCTTTGAATGATTTGTTGGGAAAAAATTTAAACGATTATTTGAGCCGTCCCTTTTTATTTGAAGAAAATCCTGTGGATAACCAAGAAGAACGCTCTTTTTTAAAGGATATTTATCGCAGCGGATTGAGAGAAATCGAAAGTCATTTTAAAACACAGGGATACGAAATTCCCGTTTTGCTGAGCTTTGGCATGGTTCAAAATAAAAATGACGAAGTGCAGTACATTATTGCCAGTGCCAAAGATTTGAGTTTGCGTAAAAATCTGGAGAAGGAACGGCAACAAAAACAATTGCTGGCCCAGTCCCGAGATCGCTACAGAGAACTGGGCGAATTGGCCATCAATATTGTTCATCGTCTTAGTCAACCCATTACCTCCATTCGTCTGTTGGCCGAAATGATGCAAAAATCAGTGAAATCATCCGAAATTGATAGCGAACAACTGCAACGCAATCTGGAACAGATCAAAGAAATGCTTTCCGGCATGAGCGAGGTGATTAACAATGTGCGTAACTTTGCCTTTTTAACGGAAGAAGAAACGTTAAAACCGGTGCGGTTGGAAACGGCCATCGAAAACGCCTTGCAGCAGTTACATTACGAATTAACCGATGCCGATTTTGACATTCGGGTAGAATTGCCGCAGGCATCGTTCCCCGGAGTGTTGGCCAATGCGTTGCATTTGCAACAGGTTTTCATGACACTTGTCCGCTACTATCTCGGTTTAAACGAACGGGCCAGGACTCTAACCGTACGTCTGACAAACATCGATAATCATTGGATCGAAACATTTGTTTTTTTAGGTGATTTCCCTCCGCCCAACCCTTCACGTAAATCCGGCATTGTAGATGACGATATCAATTTAACCATTGTGCAATTGATCCTCACTTCTATCGGCGGCGATTTTTCCTATTTGCAAACCAGTGAAAGCGGACCAGCGTTTATTTTGCGTTTTCCGGCCGATCAGGCTAACGATCGCGAAATGTTGCTGAATTTGATTGAATTGATGAAGTAAACAATAGACTTTTGTCCGTATTTTCTTTTTTTGGAGTACGTCATCTATCGAGGTAATTTTTTCCTTTTGCTACCGTAATTCTTTCCTCTTTGTTTTTCAATCCTTTTTTTATTTTAATGCCTTGTGGGTTAATGAAGGCAAATTTTTGTTTGTAACCCATTTAATATCAATAGGATAGTAATACATGTGCTCATTAAAGGAGCCCGATTGTGCCTTGCATAAAATTTTTGGCATTGCATTTGCATTTCTATCCGCAAAAAGGAAAGGTAAAAAAAGATGCGCATTAATTTAACATCGTTAAAACAAGCCATGGTCGGACAGTTGGAACAAAACGACGTGGTTGCCAATAATTTGGCCAATATAAACACAATGGGCTTCAAAAAAGATCTTTTGTTTTTTGATCTTGTTAACGGAGATGCCAAAAAGCCCGCACGTTCGCAACTGAGCACGGATTTTTCTCAGGGTACGCTAAAGGAGACGGACAATCCGTTAGACTTTGCGCTATCGGGAAAGGGATTTTTTACGGTAGAAACACCGGACGGTCCTGCCTTTACCCGAGACGGACACTTTAAATTAGACGGAGATGGGATTTTGAGAACCCAGCAAGGTTTCCCCGTTTTAGGCGAAAGCGGTCAAATTATTCTGACCGGCGATGATGTCAATCCCAAAGACATCACCGTTACCGAGAACGGGGAAATTTACCTGGGAAACGAGTACGTGGATCGGCTGCTGATACAAGATGTAGATGATCGGGGAACCCTTAAAAAAGTCGGGGCTAATTTGTTTGTGTTGAACGATGATGCACAAGTACAATCTCTGGAAAAACCCGATGTGCATCAGGGATTTTTGGAAGGTGCTAATGTGAATCCGGCGGAAGAGATGATTCAACTTATCGAAATTCAGCGTAAGTTTGAAAGCATGCAGCGTATGGTACGTGCCTGGGACGAGACATTTCGTCGGGCGGCCAACGATGTGGGTAAATATTATTAAGCCGATTAAAATGGCCTTGCCGTAAAAGGAATAACGGATTTTAAGGGAATGGCAGAACAAAAGACAAAAAGGAGAATACAGGGATGTTAAGAGCATTAAAAACCGCTGCCTTGGGCATGAGTGCCCAGCAGTTAAATGTGGATGTTATTGCCAACAATTTGGCCAACGTTAATACGACCGGTTTTAAAAAGAGTACCATTGAATTTCAAGATTTGTTGTACCAGAACATTCAGCGTGGTGATCATGACGGACGCGACGGACACGAAAATCCGGCGCCGTTGCAAATTGGCTTGGGTAGCCGACCCATAAGTACTTTTCGTTCGTTTTCCCGCGGAGACATTGCCCAAACGGGTAACACGTTAGATTTGGCCATTAACGGTCGCGGTTTTTTTCAGGTGGAATTGGGAGACGGAAATTACGCCTATACCCGTGACGGCTCTTTTAAAGTTAACTCCGAAGGCTATTTGGTAACCAGTACAGGGTTAAAAGTGTACCCGGAAATTACCCTTCCGGAAAACGTAAACAGCATTAAAATAAGTGAAAACGGTGTGGTTTCGGTAATGGTAGAAGGCGAATCGGAACCGCAAGAAATCGGGCAGATCGAATTGGTAAGTTTTATGAATCCCGCGGGACTGGAGGCTAAAGGCGGTAATTTGTTTACGGTAACGGAAGCTTCGGGCGAACCTAATTACGGTAATCCCGGAGAAGACGGTTTGGGACAGGTGATGCAGGGATATTTGGAAAAATCTAATGTGGATGTGGCTCAGGAAATGATCGATTTGATTGTAGCGCAACGTTCGTACGAAATCAATTCTAAGGCCGTTAAAACAGCGGACGAACTTTTGGCATTGATTAACAATCTTAAGAGGTAAAATACCATGATGAAACGGATGATTCGGCTTGGCATCGTTTTGTTGGTTTCGGGTGTTTTTTCGGCACATGCGCAAACCATCGGCGAAAAATACGTGCAAAAAGTGATAATCCGTTTTTTTGCTCAACGTTTTCAAACAGCGGATTCGACTTTGAAAATCGATTTTAAACGCTTGCCCGACTTAAGCCGGTTTAACGGTAAAACCTATCGGTTAGATTGCTATTCGCAAAGCCGTCGTCTTAAGCTGGGTTTCCAAACGGTTTGGCTGAATGTGCAACGTCAGGGTAAAGTGGTAGTAAAATTACCAGTAGCCGTAAATGTGCAAATAAAACGCAAAGTGGTACGGGCTACGACGAATATTCCTTATCGTTCTCCCATATCGGAAAAGATGCTAAAAGTGGAAAAGCGCTGGATTTCGGACACGGAAATATTGGAACAAGGATTAACCGATGTGCATCAGGCTGCAGGTTTGGAAACGACTCATTTTATACCCAGCGGTAAATTTTTGTTGTGCCGCGACGTGGAACAGCCCAATGTGATTCGTCCCGGAGATCAGGTGGAAATTTGGGTGCCTGCCGGTAATTTGGTGGTTACTACCAAAGGTATTGCGCGCAGTGCGGGAAAAATCGGTCAGTATATTTACGTAAAAGAAACCACAACGGGCAAGCGCATAAAAGCCCGTGTCGAATCGCAGAATGTGGTAATTGTAGCCAACGAGAGGTCGTTATGAAAATCGTAATGCTATTTTTAACTCTGATTTTGGGCATGAATTTGCTTGGAGCGCAGGATATTGCTTCGCTATACACCGATATTAAGGCCCATCAGGTCGGGGATGTGTTATCGGTAATTTTAGTGGAACGCTCGAATGCCAGCCGCGAATCTAAAAGCAACAGTCAGTTGAATTCGCAAATTGGCATGCAGGCCGGTTCCAAGGGGAATATTACGGATTTTTTGCCGGTATTCGGCGGTTCGGGATCGTTTAATTCCAAGCATAACGGTCAGGATAATACTTCGCAGTCGGATCGGTTAACCGGACGCATGGCCGTACGTATTGTGGAAAAAGCCGATAACGGGATGTTAAAAATCAAAGGCGAGCGCAAGCTGAACGTAAACGGCGAAGAGAACCTGATGAAGTTGGAAGGGTATGTGCGTCCGCGCGACATTACCTCGGCTAATACGGTTTATTCGTATAATATTGCCGATGCACGCATTACCTACCGTAAAACAGGTTTTGGACAAAGTTTTATTAAAACCAAGTCTGTCGTAAAAATGATCACTTTTTCGCTGGCAAGTTTAATGGTTGCTGCCAGTGCGGGATATTTTATGTTCAAATAACTGGCTGGAATGATGAAAATGTTAAAACGAAATTCGGTAATTTTTCTGACTTTTATGATATTTTGCAGTGCGCTTTCGCTTCGGGCGCAAACACGTATTAAAGATATTGTCAGCATCGAAAACGGAAATCGTATTTCGCTGATCGGCTATGGTCTGGTGGTCGGTTTGGCCGGAACGGGAGATCGCCCAAATAGCAGGCGCGGAGCGATTTTTACGGTACAATCGATTAGTAATATGCTGGAACGGTTCGGAATAACCATTCCCAGAGAGCAACTGCGTACGCGTAATGTTGCGGCCGTAATGGTTACGGCAAGGGTTCCCGCATTTAGCCATGTGGGCACTTATTTTGACGTAACGGTTTCTTCGTTGGGCGATGCCACCAGTTTGGAAGGCGGGGTCTTGCTCATGACACCGTTGCGTGACGGATCGGGGCGAAACTATGCAGTGGCACAAGGGCCGGTTTCGGTGGGTGGTTACAATGTGCAAACATCGGCCGGAGAGCAGTTGCGAAAAAATCATGCCTTGGTAGGGCGCATCCCGAACGGAGGCTATTTACAGGTGGAACCGCCGAACCAGAACATTAATTTGAAAAAACCCATTGCCTTACATTTGAACGAGCCCGATTTTGTAACTGCCAAACGGATTGCCAAACGAATTAACGAATATTTTAGTAGCGACAGTGCAAAAAAGATGTATGCGCAGCCCATCAGTCCTGGCCAAATCGAACTTCATTTTCCGGATTCCACCAAAACAGCGGCCGAAGCAGTAAACTTTATTGCGCAAGTGGAAACTTTAACCGTGAATGTAGACGTGGAAGCCAGAGTGGTTATTAACGAACGCACCGGCACTATTGTGGCCGGGGGTAATGTACGTATTGACGAAGTTATGATTTCGCATGGAAATTTGACCATTCACACCATGAGTTCGCCGGTAATTTCGCAACCGGCGCCATTTAGTCGGGTGGGGCGAACGGTTGTAACGCGAATTACGCGTACTACGGCCAATGAAAGTCCGGCGCAGACCGCAGTGATTAAAAAGACAACCAGTGTGAGCGACTTGGCCAGTGCATTAAATACCCTTGGATTAAAGCCGCGAGATATCATTGCTATTTTTCAGGCTATTAAACAAGCCGGTGCTTTAAAAGCCAAATTGATTATCGACTAAATGCAATTAGGTAAAAATCCGTTGATTTAAAGAAGGATATGGTATGCAAATCGGCAAAACCACCCTGCAATTGGGCAAATCAATTAAACCGGAGCAAAAACCGACGACCGACAAAGAAGATAAAAAGTTAAAAGAAAGCGCTAAACAGTTAGAGGGATTGTTTTTGTCGTTTATGTTAAAAGCTATGGAAAAAACGGTTCCCAAATTCGATGACAAAAAGGATTCCAATAATTTGGCTACCATGATGTTCAGTATGGTTTTGGGTGAAGATATTGCCGACAAAGGTGGTGTTGGTTTGGCTGATTTTATTTATAGGAATATGAAAGAGCATCGGGATAAAAATATCCAAATTCCGGCTCAAAACTGGATAGACATTATTTCGGATAAATCGATTTCAGGGAGGAATCATGACCAATAACGAACGATATTGCAATGACGCACCATGCAAAGAAAAACTGTACCAGATATTGTTGGAGGAAATATCTGCGTATCAGTATCTGGCAGAAACAGTGTTACAAAAACAGGATGCCATTATTAAAAACCAACTTGAAGAGTTAGAGAATTTAACGGGTGTTGAACGTTTGTTGGTGAAAAAAGTGGAGAATTTGGTTCAAACACGGGAACAGTATTTGCAAAAAGTGGTGCCCTCGAAAGACGGATCGTTATCATTGCGACTGAGTCAATACATCGGTCAGTTAAATGAGCAGGAGCAGCCGCGCTGGCGAAGTATCGAAAGGCGTATTCGGCATTACGTAGAGCGCATACGCCGGGTAAACCTGGAAAATCAGCAATTAATTCGCGCATCGCTTAATTACATAAACGGTCTGGTGGAAATGTTGTATCCGCAACAGGAGGGAGTATACAATTCCATGGGTAAAGAGAACATTCCGGCAGCCGCCAAACCTATTTTAAATGTTAATGTCTAAAACGGGGAAAAGGTCATGAGCATCTCCAGAATTCTGGAAATTAGCAAACGTTCGCTGTTGGCATATCAATCGGCAATTAAAACCACAACCGACAATATTTCCAACGCCAACAACGAATACTACAAACGGCGCCGGGTTAATTTTAATGAATTGAATTCCGGTTACAGTGCTTTGGGGTTGGATGTAAACGATACGCAACGTTTGCGTCAGCGTTTTGCCGAGTATCAGATTTATTCTGAAAACCAGTTGTTGGGCAAGTATCAGAGTACCCATCGGATGCTTTCGCAAATCGAAGGGATGTTTGATGAAAGTAACGATGCGGGACTTTCTAAAGTTATGAACGATTTTTTTACGGCCTGGAACGATTTAGCCAAAGATCCGGAAAGTTCCTATGCGCGCAATTTGGTAGTAGATAAAGCCAATGTTCTATCGGATAATTTTCAGCGAATCGATAGTGATTTGCAGAATATTCAAGATCAGATTAAACCGGAGCTTCAGCTTCAGTTGAAAGATGTAAATCAAAAGCTGGGTTTACTGCAAAAAATCAATCGCCAAATTCGCAAAAAAGCCAATCCCGATTTGTTGGATCAGCGGGACAAACTTTTGGATGAACTTTCGCAAAAAATCAATTTGAAAATCAAAGAAAAAGCCAACGGCGAAGTGAATGTTTATTCTGACGGTATTTTATTGGTCTCTTATGACACGTTAAATGAATTGAAATTAAATGAAGTTAACAAAAACGGCACGACTCAATTGCAAATTCAGCTTAAAAACAGCGGGCATGTTTTGGATATTAATAACGGTGAGATTGCCGGTTTACTGGAAATGAACAACAAGGTTTTGCCGGATTACAAGAACAAACTGGACGAATTAGCGCGCGGTTTGGCCGCGGCTGTAAATAAAATTCACCGGAAAGGTGAAAATCTTAACGGTGTGGGAGGTCTTGATTTTTTTGCCTCGGATATTAAAGGAATGGCCGACTTCAAAGTTAATCAGGCAATTGTCGATGATCCTTCTTTGATTGCCACCAAATATCCGGGTGAAGGCGAAGGCAGCGGCAGTGTTGCCAGCGCCATTAACGATTTGCAATCGACGGCCATTTTTAACGAGGGTACGGCCCATGAATATTACCACTCCTTTCTTACTCAGCTTGGTGATAAAATTCAGGAAGCCGATTTTAACGAAAACAGCCAAAAGATGATTATCGACCAGCTTAAGAACCAGCGCGACGCGGTTACGGGTGTTTCTATGGACGAAGAAATGACGCAAATGGTGCAATATCAGCAGGCATACAGCGCGGCAGCCAAAATGATTACTACCGTGGATAAAATGATGAGTACTGTTATTGAAATGGTTTAAAAAAGATAGGATTTTACGATGCGTATTACTTCCGCAATGTTTATGCGTGATGCCGTTTCTCGATTGTTTCAGAATCGGGCAGATATGATCGAAACTCAGGAACGGATTTCCACGCAAAAGAAAATCGAAAAGCCATCGGATGATCCGGTCGGATTTTCGCGGGCCCAACGTCTGCACGAGGCATTGCGTCAAAACGAGGAATTTTTGAAAAACATTGATGATTCCGAGGCTTGGATGGATAATACCAGTGCTTTATTGGATCAATTACATCAATACGCTATGGACGCGGTAACGAAAGCAACGCATGGTTTGGATGCCGTTGCCACCGATGATGTTCGTCAGGCCATTGCCTCCCAATTAAGCGGGTTATTGGAAGAAGCGGTATCGGTGGGAAATTCCACGTACATGGGCAAAAACGTTTTTGCGGGAACGGATACGAAACTGGAACAGCCTTTTCAAAAGAACGGTTTGGATGTAACCTATGAAGGCAATGATGCCAAAATCAAACGTCGCATATCTAAACAGATTGTTACGGATATTAATGTCAGCGGAAAAGAGTTAATGGACACGAACTTTTTTTCGGCAATGAAGGAGACCATTGAAGCGCTGCAAAACGGCAATAAAGATGATATCCAAACAGCTTTGGATCATTTAAAAGCGGCGGAAAAAGGCGTTTTGAAATTATCAACGGTGTACGGGTCGAAGATAAGTAATTTGCAATTGATTAAGGATCGCCTTACCACAACGAACGAAAACTTTCGCAAATTCATATCACAGGAAGAAGATGCGGTTTTGGAAGAAGAATTGGTTACGTTAAAATCGCAACAGGTTGCCTATCAGGCCACATTGCAAACCACCAGCGAAGTAATGAATTTAAGTATTTTAAAATATCTGTAGGTTTTAAAGCGTTAACAAACCGGCAATAGCCGAATGTGGCATTTGGTTTGGAAATGCCTTTGTTTTTACCCGTCGATAGGAGAAAATAGGAGAATTACCATGCCTGCAATAATTGCTATCGGAGGAATGCATCGTTCAGGTACGTCGCTTATTACTCGCATGTTAAATCTTTCGGGGATGTATTTGGGGCCATCGAACAGGATAATGACGGCCGGAGAAGATAACCCCGAAGGGTTTTGGGAAAATTTGGATTTTGTGGAGTTGAATGATCGTATTTTGGCTTGCTTTAATGGGGCTTGGGATTATGTGCCGGAATTACCCGAAAAGTGGCATTTGTCGCCTACGTTACAGGCGCTAAGGGAAGATGCGGAATCGTTAATCAATAATTTTAGCGAGCAATCTTTTTGGGGGTGGAAAGATCCCAGAACGACCCTAACGCTTGAGTTTTGGCAACATTTGATCCCAGAGCTGAAATTTTTGTTTATGATTCGGGATCGGTTGGAAGTTGCGCAAAGTTTGCATTTACGGAACGGGTTTTCTTTGATAAACGGTTTGCAACTTTGGGAAAAATACAATCGTCTCGTAAAGAATGTTGAGCCGAAGAAGGTTTTGGCGGTGCACTATGATGCACTATTGCAAGATACGGAAAAACAAATGATACGAATTTTTAAATGGGCGGGAATTTCGCTGGCAGATGTGAATTTGGATGCGGTGCTTTCGGCGGTTAAAACGGATTTACGGCATGCAAAACGGCAAGAGATTGAATTCGAAAATAAGAATAGCTTTACTTCGGTATTTGATTTGTATGCCCAATTATGTGAGAAAGCGCAATATGATCCTGAAAAAGAGCGGCAATCCGGTGACAAAAAAGAGAATGGAAAAACCGAGAAGAAAAAAACGCAGGTTTCCGATGCGCCGTTGGTTTCGATTATTATTCCTGTATTCAATAAAATGGAATTTACCCATCGCTGTTTGAAAGCTATTTTACAAAATACGCATTATGCTAATTACGAAATTATTTTTGTTGATAACGGTTCCACCGACGGGACGCGGCATTATTTGCAAAAATTGCAACGCTCGAATATTCGTACGGTGTTTAACGAGCAAAATTTAGGCTATGTTGGCGGTTGTAATTCGGGAGCTGCCGTAGCCAAAGGCGATTATTTACTTTTTCTGAACAATGATACGGAAGTGCAACCGGGCTGGCTGCTTTCCATGGTTAATTTGGCAGAATCGCGTTCGGATGCCGGTATTGTCGGGGCTAAGCTAATCTATCCCGACGGCAAATTGCAAGAAGCAGGGGGCATTATTTTTTCCGACGGCAATGGTTGGAACTACGGGCGCGGATTCGACCCGGCCGACCCACGGTTTAATTTTGTGCGCAAGGTGGATTATGTTTCTGGAGCGGCTTTGCTGGTAAAGCGGGCGTTGTGGGATCGGATCGGCGGTTTTGACGAACGTTACGCACCAGCTTATTACGAGGATACCGATTTGTGCTTTAGCGTGCGCAAGGAGGGCTTTCAGGTTTATTACCAGCCGGAAAGCGTTGTGGTTCATTACGAAGGACAAACGGCCGGGACAGATTTGGCCAGCGGCTTTAAAAAGTATCAGCAAATTAATCGGGCTAAATTTACGGAAAAATGGAGCAAAGTGTTGCAAAAACAAAAAACCAATGATCCGGCAAATGTGGTTATGGCTTCGGAACGCGATATTTTTATGAATATTTTGGTTGCTGATCCGTTTTTACCTTTATGGGACCGTTCATCCGGATCACTTCGTCTTTTTAATTATTTAAAACTATTAAAAGAAATGAATGCCCATATTACTTTTATTGCTCGGGTTGGCTCCGGTGATCCCAAATATAAACAAACTATGCAGCAAATGGGCATTGAAGTTTACGAAAATGACGAACAGGCTTTGAAATATGCCCGTTTGGTTTTGCATAAGGTGGTGCCGGCCATTCCCTACGAACGGATTTTAAATGAAAGGAATTTTGATTATGCGATTCTTTCCTTTTGGTTTTTAGCGGAATATTACATGACCATACTGCATAAATATTCCCCCCGAACGCGGATTATCGTGGATTCGGTTGATATTCATTTTGTGCGGGAAATACGGGAGGCGCAATTAAACAAAAACCATAAACAAGAAAAAGAAATTTTAAAAAAGAAAAAACGTGAACTGGCCGTTTATCGTAAGGCGGATCGGGTGTGGGTGGTTACTGAAGAGGATAAAAAACATATTGCCGATAAAATCGGAAAAGTGCCTATTGATGTGGTGCCCAATGTTCATGAGCCGGTTCCCTACCGGAAACAGTTTGCTAAAACCGGAGATTTGTTGTTTGTGGGAAATTTTGCTCATCCTCCCAATGTGGATGCGGTTCGATTTTTGGTAAAGGAGATTTTCCCGAAAATAAAAACACGGTTACCGCGGGTAAAATTGTACATTGTCGGGAACAATCCGACTCCGGAAATTCAAAAGCTGAATGGCGGGGATATTGTGGTAACGGGATTTGTGCCCGATTTGACACCGTATCTGTTAAACGCTCGGGTTTCGGTGAATCCTTTGCGTTACGGGGCGGGTATGAAAGGGAAGATAGGAGAAGCGCTTTCATACGGTTTGCCGGTGGTGACAACTTCTGTGGGGGCCGAAGGCATGAATTTGCAGCATGGGTTACATGCTCTTATTGCCGATGATGCGGATGCTTTTGCCCAAGAAGTTGTTCGCCTATATGAGGACCGGATGTTATGGGAAAAACTTTCGCAAGAAGGGCGCTTGTTGGTTGAGCGCCGCTGGGGACCAAAGGCTTTGAAAAAAAGATTGGAACTGATTTTTGAAGGTGAACGGAATTCGGGATATTCGCGTTCGCCTGATGTGTCAATTATTATGTTGACTTTTAATGCGTTGGAATACACCAAAAAATGCGTTCGCACTATTTTAGATCATACGCAAATTCCTTATGAAATTATTTTTGTGGACAACGGATCAACGGACGGTACGGTTGATTATTTAAAGGAATTAAGCAAAAAATATCCGCATATTCATGTGATTTTCAATACGCATAACAAAGGGTTTGCTTACGGTAATAATCAGGGGGCACGTAAGGCGCGCGGGAAATATGTTTTGTTTTTGAATAATGATGTTTTGGTTTCAGAAGGGTGGCTCGAAAATTTGGTGCAAGCGATAGAGTTAAATCCGCGAATCGGTATGATAGGTCCTATTACAAACTCGATTAGTGGATTGCAACGGGTAACGCATGTTCCTTATAACGACGAATCGGGTTTTCATGCTTATGCGGCTAAGGTTCGGCAAATTAATAGAGACAAAATTACGCCTCGTCGACGAATTGCCGGATTTTGCATGTTAATGCCTAAAAAACTTTTTACTGATCTTAAGGGTTTTGACAAACGATTCGGTACGGGGAATTTTGAAGATGACGATTTATGCTTGCGATTGCGAAATAAAAAATTTGCCATTATGGTACATGAGGGTGTTTTTATTCACCATTACGGAAGTCAAACATTTAAGGCCAATCATATTGAGTACGACCAATCAATGCAAAGCAAGGCTCGTATTTTTTTTCGTAAATGGCCCGATGTGGATTATGAGGAATTGCTGGAATTAAAGAATCCGCTTTCGGAAGTTCACACCAAAATAAAGGAACAGATTCAAAAAAGTTTATCGTCGGAACAAACGGATGAGGTAATAAAATTAGCCGGAAAAGTTTTGCTTGATAATCCTTTGGATGTAGAAGCGCGCTTTTATTTGGCATTGGCGTTTTATTGGCGAGGAGATATTAACCTTGCGCTGGAAGAAATAAAGATGGCGGCAAAATATGATGAGAAGCAACCAGCCGTATGGAATTTAATGGGACAAATATTTGCGGCTGAGGGACGCTCGGAAGATGCGGAAAAAGCATATAAACGGGCACTGACTCTGGATAAGCATTTTATCGATGCACACCGGAATTATGCGGCAATGCTGATTGAAAAAGGAGAGTATGCCGAAGGGGTTAACGAGCTACGGAAGATTTTGCAAGAGAATCCGGAGGATGTTCCCACTTTATTGTATATGGCTAACTTGCTTATCGAAGCCGATCGACCGGAGGAAGCGGCCGATTTCGCTCGAAAGGTTCTAAAGGCGGATGTGGACAATGAGCTGGCAAAAAAAATTTTGGAGTTGAGCGCTGCTATGAATACACCGTCTGTATTCTCCTCAAAAACGGAGTTAAAAAAGAATTCCGAAACGGTTGCGATTGATGATGGAATACAAGCACTTAAAGCAGGGGATGCATTTAGGGCTCTGGAATGTTTTAAGGGACAGTTAGAACACGATCCCCAAAATATCGAAGCGCTGTATGGTACGGCTTTAGCTTTTGAAATGCAGGAAAAATTTGATGAAGCCGAAGAAATTTTGAAGCAGATTTTAATCATCGACATGAAATTTGTTCCGGCATGGAATGATTTGGCACGCATTGCTTATTCCAAGGGGTATGTTGAAAAAGCGGCCGATCTGTTTAAGAAATCGTTGGATGCGGATGATACGCAAACGGAAGTACGTAACCAGTTGAGTGAAATATTATTCGATTTGCAACGTTTTGACGAGGGGATTGCTCTTTTGTTGGAAACACATCAACGCTTTCCGGATGATCTACCGACTATTGTGCATTTGGCGGAGGTGTTTCAGCAGGCGGGCAAAAAAGAAGAAGCCAGAGAGCTTTGGCGCAAAGCTTTGCGCATAGATCCGAAAAATAAGGCGGCCGGAGAAGCATTGGAAGCTATGATGGAAGAAGAACAAAAAGTCGCGGAAGGTTGATGTCTGGGTGCACGAGGATGAAAATGATTTTACAAGGATGGTAGTTGGTTAGTAGGGAAACGGGGACTGATAGCAATCAGTCCCCGCCATAGCGTTTTTTGACTGATAGCCATCAGTCAAAAAAAAACAAGTTCAAAGCAGGAGTGTGTATTTTGTCAAAACAAAAACTTTCGGTTTGCATGATTGTCAAAAACGAGGAACGTTTTATTGAAGATTGCCTGAAAAGCATTCAGGCCGTGGCCGATCAAATTGTTGTAGTAGATACCGGTTCGACAGATAATACCATCGATATCGCTCGGCAATTCGGTGCTGAAATACATCACTTCGAATGGAAAGATGATTTTGCCGCCGCCCGCAACGCTTCTGTTAAATATGCCAAAGGAGAGTGGATTTTATGGATCGATGCCGACGAACGTTTGCTGCCCGAATCAGTTAGCGAACTGATTCGTTTGCTTCGTCCCGAGCGCAAACCTGTCGCTTACCGCGTACAAATTAAAAACGTAATGTCCGACGGAAAAAATTACAAAATTTCAAGCGGACATCGACTCTTTACCAATTTTAAAGGAATTCGTTTTCAGGGTAAAGTACACGAGCAAATTATTTACAGTGTTGCCCGCCTTGGCGGACAGGAGCGCATCTCTGGAATATTTTTGTACCATTTAGGCTACGGACTTTCCGAAGAAAAACAACGCGAAAAAAATCGGCGTAACCGAAAGTTATTATTGCAAATGGTGCGCGAAGAACCCGACAATGCTTACGCCCATTTTACTTTAGGGCAGAACTATTTGCTAACGAGTGAGCCCCGAAAAGCATTAAAACATTATTTAAAGGCTATAAAGTTAAAAGGATTAAACAAAGAACTTCGCATAAATGTATTTAATACAACCGCAGAAACCTATTTAAAATTAGGCAATTTGCAATTGGCCGAAAAATACGTAAAAGAATCATTACAACAGGCGCCAAAGCAAGTATCCGCCAATTATTTGATGTACCGCATCAAAGAAAAAGCAGGCATGTTAGAAGAAGCAACCGAATGGCTACAAAAACTTTTGCAGATGAATAGCAACCTAACATCAACCCAGCGCCAAATTGCCACGGACATAATATTAAACGAAACCGACATATTAATTACACTTGCCGAATTGCAGAAAAAGACAGGGCAAGCAAAAGCGGCCAAAGCAACATTATTGAAAGCATTAAATAAAAACAAAGAAAACGAAGCGATTTTCAAACACGTCCTTCGTTTTCTTCTCGAAACCAATCAATTGCAAGAAGCACTTGAACTGATCGATGAACGGAAAATCGATGATGATATTGAACTGCTGGAATTGAAGGGCCTGTTGCAAATTAAACGGCAAAATTTTGTTCAGGCCATTCAAACATACGCCCGACTTTTGCAATTACAGCCCACGAATATGGATACGGTAAAACGCCTTGCCGGATTATTCCTTAAAATAGGAGAAAAAGAAAAAGCGGATCGGCTAATGCAGATGATGGCCCAAATCAATACATTGCAATCGGTTAACTAACATAAGCGTAAAAACGAATTCGTTAAAAAGAAGCTCTCCGGCAGAAGATCGGTTAATTCCAAAGAAAAGATTGCCCAAGTACCTTAAACAGAAAAACAAAGGTTGGTCTACCTTTATGACCAATAACCATGCCTAAATAATCGGCGAACCTTGCCAGGTAATTTTCGTCGTAACGGCGAAATAGGCAAGACAAATCGTTATTCGTCTATTTGTTACCTGCTGTCTTTCCACAGCTTCAAACAAATAAAAAAGAGAATTAAGCATACGAATTCTGTTCCGCTCCTTTCAACTCATACGCGGGAACTATTTTACATAAATTTTGTTCATTTTGATAACTGTCATTGAACATGAAAAAAATGCTACTAAATTTATATCTTGATTTAGATTTGAATTCAAATTAATATCCTATTAAATTCAAAGTTTTACGTTAATTTTTTGGAGGGGGTCTTTTTTAGAACTATTTGATACGGTTTAATTAAAAAAGTAAAACAGAAAAAGCTGTACAGGTAATTTGAAAACGCAAATTTTACGTTTAAAGAGACTTCCTCAAAGGAAGCTTTTTAGCTTCATTACGCTCATTTTGTTGTTCCCGGTTGTTTTAATGGCACAAATCGGGATTCATGTTCCCCCGCCACCACACACAGTTCACCTGTTTGAACCAAAAGTGTACGGTCTTGAACGCATTCCCTATGATTCCACTTTATTTCACATTAAGCCACTGTCCTATCGGCGTTTGGTGTCCATGGATTCTACCAATAAATATCTCTCTTTTCGCGAAGTAATCGGCAAAGAAGACGTACTGTTGCCGGCCGTTGTCGATCTGGATACCTACATCAAATTGCGTCAACAATTCGATACCAGAGAATTATGGAAACAAGCAATTATCGGCCAATTCGGGCAGCAAACCGAAAGTGGATTCGGAGCCATTAAGCTGGATATTCCTTTGCACATCAAAAGCAAAACATTCACCCGAATATTCGGTTCCGATCGTATCGGTTTAAAAGTAACCGGAAATATATCATTCGATCTTTCCGGGCGTAGCGAAAAGCGGTCCGGTTCGGCCGTAACCGCTCTGGAAAGCCAGAACACCTTTAGCCCCAGATTCAAACAAACCCAGCAATTTACTGTAGAAGGTAAAATCGGCGACAAAGTGACCGTTTCCGTTGAACAAAACAGCGAAGCAACCGTCGATATCGAAAACACCTTAAAACTGCGTTACGACGGTGATGAAGACGAAATCGTACAAAGCATAGAAGCCGGAAATATTTCACTTTCATTGCCTGCCACCAAATACGTTATTTTCGGCGGTTCCAACAAAGGTCTATTCGGTTTAAAATCGAACATGCAAATCGGTAATTTACACATAACCACCATCGCTTCTTTGGAAAAAGGACAACAGCAGGAACTTTCTATTAACGGCAGCGCCAAGTCTTCCAAAATAACGGTGCACGATTACGAATTTATCAAAAACCGCTATTTTTTTGCCGATTCCATTTATCGCGCTCATTTCGAAAAAGGTCTGGAAAAAGATCCGCAAAATTTTGAGTACGTAAAAGGGACGAAAATTTTGCAACTGGAAGTTTGGATATCATCCAGTTATTCGGATCCCGAGGCACGGCGCGGCGTAGCCGATGTTAATCCCACCAAATATCTGGATGCCAATTTCAAATACAAAAATGTGGATTTAGATCAGATTAAAGCCGTTCCCGGCAAGGTGGAAATCGGCTATTTTAAACGTCTGGAACTGGGCAAAGATTATTTCTACGATAAAGAACGTGGCTTCTTTTGGCTTAACCAAACGGTAGATAACAGCAAAGTTCTGGCCATTGCGTATGCCACGGCCAAATCCTTTTCCGATCCCAACGTGCCCACTATCGGAACCTTAAGCGAAACCCTGGCCGATACCGGTAAAACGGTTATTCTCAAATTAATCAAACCACGCCAAAACCAACCGGCTTACAAAAGCACATGGCCGTTAATGATGCGCAACGTCTATTTTTTGGGTGGCACCAATATCCAAAAAGACGGGTTTGACATTAGGCTGGAAAACAATGTAAATGGAACCCATCAAATTTACCCCGAAGGAAGCGATCGCACCTACCTTAATTTGGAAGAATTGGACGTACTGGACGAAAACGGTAACCGGGTAGAAGGCGGCGACGAAAAGGTGGATATCAATCCCTTTATCATCGATCTTAAAAACGGAATATTAATCTTTCCCTGTCTGCAGCCATTCGATCCGGAGCCGGGTAGCCGTTTTGCCGGAAGGCTCCCCCAGAAAGATCTGGTAGATATTTACGATCTCAATAATTCCAACAGCACAGACTTTGTGAAACGCAGTAAATTTGATATTATCGTGACCTCAAAAAGCACCAAGTCAACATTTGATTTGGGCTTTTACGTTTTAGAAGGCAGTGATGTGGTTACCCTCGGCGGACAAACACTGGTACGCAATAAAGACTATTTGATCGATTATTTTACGGGCCAACTTACCCTTATTTCGCCGGAAGCCAAGCGCAGCAGTTCCAATATTCAAATCAAATACGAACGCGCCAATTTATTCCAGCTTGACAAAAAGACCATTTTCGGAACCCGCATGGAATATCGTTTTTGGGACAAATCATTTGTCGGATTTACGGCACTATATATGAACAAAAGCACCATCGACGAACGCGTTCGTGTGGGCCAGGAACCGTTTCGCAATTTTGTTTGGGATTTTAACACCGCTTTGCAGTTTAAACCCCGTTTTATTACCCGTATGTTAGACAAGCTGCCCATTGTAGAAACCAATGCCGAGTCTCGTATCGATATCGAAGGTGAATTTGCCCAAGTGTTGCCTAACCCCAATACTTTAAATAACAACAGCACCAATGATAAAAACGGTGTGGCCTATGTGGATGATTTCGAAGCGAGCAAACGAACCACTACGTTGGGTATTCGGTACAGAACATGGTCGCACGCCAGTGCGCCAGTTATCATTCCCAAACTGGGGAACCATCCCATCGATGTGCTTAAGGCCGATCATGCCAAAGCACATATTGTGTGGTTTAATCCCTATCGTCAGGTACCCATCAAAGATATTTGGCCCAACCGCGATGTAAATACACAAACCGGTCAGACCACCGATGTTTTGGGAATCGATATTTGGCGTGACAAAGGTACCGATCCCGATAGCGCTTGGGCCGGAATTATGCGCTCTACGGCCTCGTTTGCCAATCAGGAAAAAACCAAATACATCGAAATGTGGATTTTGGGTAATCAGGGAACCGTAAATATCGATATCGGACAAATATCCGAAGATTGGTACGTACGCGGTAAAAACTTTCGCGGTTACAGCAGCTTGGGAAACCTGAATACGGAAGACCGCAATAACAACGGTTTGCTCGACCCAGGTGAAGATGTGGGATTAGACGGAATTCCCGACGGTCAACCCGGAGACGATCCCAATGACGATTGGCACGATGTGCGTCTAAATGCCTGGAACCGTTACGACGGAGTACTTTACGACGGCATTAACGGTACCGAAGGAAACAGTAAGGCCCAAGGCGCCCACTATCCGGATACGGAAGACTTGGATGGTGACGGCCAATTATCTACCATCAATTCCTATTTTGAATATTCCTTTTCGCTGGATAGTATGGACGCTCATGCTCAGGAATGGTTGGTAGGTTCCACTCCCAAAGGGTGGCGCCTGTTTCGTATCCCGTTAAAAGAATTTACCCGCGTAATAGGAAATCCGGATACCACTTTTCAGCAAATTTTAAATGTACGCTTATGGTTCAGTGATATTCCCGAGGTGGAGCGTACCCGAATTTTAATTGCGACATTCGACTTTGTCGGAAACGAATGGGAAGAAACCGGTATTGCTCGGGATGAAAAACATCGTAATTTTGTCAAAAACGATTCTCTGTTTACTTTGGCGGTTTACAATACGGAAGAAAACGCCGAAGCCATTCCGGGCGGTCCCGAACCATACAAATCGCCTCCAGGGGTTACCGGCGTACGCGACCGTATTACCCGAGCGCGCTCCAAGGAGCAATCGCTAGTTATGCGTTTGTTCGGCCTTAAAGCCGGGCAAATTGCCGAGGCACGTAAACAATTGTATCAAGTAATCAGCCTAGTTAATTACCGCAAATTGCGCATGTTTGTACATGGAGATCGATCCTTACCGCTCGAACCTCCGCAATACGACGAAAACGGTGTCCCCAACTCCGAACCGTCACCGATTCGTTTTTATTTGCGTTTCGGCTCGGACGATAAAAACTATTACGAATACGGTGAAGACGTTTACGCAGGTTGGAACAAGGCCAATAATGTGGAAATTGATCTGGACGATTTGGCTTCCATTAAAGACAATCCGGCATTGAATATAGGGACAACGGACAGTTTGGTTTACATAAAATGGCTTTCAAAACCGCAGGCCTATTATAAGGCCGTAGGAAAACCCAGTTTAAATACCATACGCTATTTTACCATTGGCGTCAAACACCGTGGCGACGAAACAGGCCGCAGTTCGGATGATTTTACCGGGGAAATTTGGGTGGACGAATTACGGCTCTCTGACGTGCGAAAGGTAAAGGCTACTGCTTTGCGTCTTTCCACCCGCATGAAATTTGCCGACATTGCTAACTTTAATGCCCAATGGGAAAGCAAAGACGCCGATTTCCATAACGTGAGCAAACAATTCGGTTCCGGCAATACTGAAGAACGACAAAGTTATTCCGGTAAGTTGTATTTGGATAAATTCTTACCTGCTTCGCTGGATATTTCCATCCCCATTGATGCGCGCGCTTCGTTTTCGCGCAGTATTCCCAAATACAAAACCAACAGCGACCAACTAACGCATTATCAAAACGATACGTTCGAACGTAAATTGCGTTCATTGTTCGGCATGCGCAAAATTCCGGATGATATTGCCGTTATGTCCAACAAAAGCGAAGTGTATGGTATCGGAACCACAATAAAAAAAAGGTCAAAATCCAAATTTTGGCTTTTGCGCTATACGGTGGACGGAATGACCTTTGATTTTGATTATTCCAAAAAGAAAAGCAGCAATTGGGAAACAGCTTTCAGCAAATCAGAGCTGTACAAGGAAACATTTCGCTACCAAATTCCTTTTGGCCGTAATAATTACGTGCAACCGTTTAAATTTTTAAGAAAAATTCCGGTTCTCAATAAATTGAGTACGCAAAAAGTTTATTACACGCCCAGCCAAGCCAGTTTTAATCTGAGTATTTCCGACAATAAATCGGCTTTGTTACGTCGCAACAGCCCCAAGCTTACTCGTGTATGGAATTTACAGAGCAGCCGCGGCTTCCGCGCAAGTTATAAATTGTTGGACAATCTTGATTTTACCATTAACCGCAGCTATCATTCCGATGGCGACTTTGTGGGCTTAACCCATAAAAAGCTTTTGGAAAACATTATCAAAAAAGGATATTTCGGCTTGGATACGGATATTCGTCAATCGTTTCAAGGTAATTTTAAACCGCATTTATTCCGGTGGTTAAAACCGAGTTTCTTTTTTAACAGCAATTATTCGTTTCAATTGGCCAATAACAACAAATATCGCAACTCTTCCAGTTCAAGTACCAAACGCATAGATATCTCCTTTAGCCCGGGTGAATTCATTAAGATAATTTATAATCCGCGTAAATCCAGACGGTCGACAAGTCGTTCCCGTAGTCATCGTCGCCGTTTTACCCGAAGACCGCTTGGCTCAAAAAAAACGGAAAAAAGTAAAAAGGAAGAAAAGAAAAAAACTTTCTCCTTCCCCAATCCGTTAATGTGGGTTTACAATACCATTGCCAGTTGGAGTAATATCCGTACCAGTATCTCCCGTGATGACCGTGTGCAAAATCGTTATTTGGCCGACATGCCTAACTGGCAATATCAATTTGGCCTTACGCGTAGCCCGGGTGTGCCTCAGGATTCGACACTCGATGTAAATCTAATTGGGCCCACGGAAAGCAAAACCATTTCTGTACGTACACAAACCAGTTTTAGTATTGCCAGTATGGCGCGCGTTTCGCTTTCGCACAACTATCAAACACAAAAAAGTTTATCCGATTACGGCCGTTCCGGGTCGGGAAGCACCAGCAGTTCCTATTTCTTCTTTGGAGACGATCCCAAAGCCGATTTCCATGGTTTGAGTAGTTTGTATGCGTTTATTCCCGATTGGAACGCTCAAATCAGCGGAGTGGAAAAATTCTTTATCTTTCCTAAGTTTGCCAAATCGATCAGTATTACCCACGGCCACAGCAGCAAGTTTACACAAAGTTCACAAGTCAAGTTGGATGGTAGTTTTTTGCCAACCAGCCAAACATTTACCAGTGCATGGCAACCGTTTTTGGGAATAAATATTTCCACCAAATGGGGGGTAACGGGTACCATCCGTTATACCAAAGCGACTAATTTTGCTTATTCCGCCAGTGGCGGTGCAACCAAATCGGAGAACAGTTCGTTTAATATGTCGTTCAGTTATTCCAAGTCGGGCGGGTTTCGTATTCCCGTTTGGCCGTTTAACAAGCGCAAGTTGAAAAACGAAATGAAATTCGATTTGGCTTTTGATGCTTCCTCTAACCGTACGTTTCAACGACAGTTCGGACAAACCAAATTCGAAGAAAAACAAAACAATAGCACGTGGAAACTAAGGCCCTCGGCAACCTATCGCTTTAGTACTAAAGTACAAGGTAGCCTGTTTTACGAAACCGGTGTTTCCAAAAATAAAATTTCGGGTAAATTTTCCTACAACGAATTCGGCATAACGGTTAATATTGCCATTAGAGACTAACGGAACGAAGGTAATTGCGCTTACAAAAACAATTAATGAAAAACCGAGGCAAAAATGAAAAAAATCGTACATATTTTGACACTCACCTTTTTCTTGGCTGCGACCGGATTTGCCCAGTTTAACGGTCAGCAAGCATTTGAATATTTGCTAAAACAGGTCGAGTTCGGCCCGCGCAATCCAGGCAGCAAAGGACATGCGCAATGTTTGCAATACTTGCATCGGGAAATGAGCAAATGGGCCGATCGGGTAGATTTACAGTCGTTTACATACCACGATCGGTTGCGGAATAAAAAATTCAAACTAACCAATATTATCGCCCGGTTTAATTTGCAAAATAAAAGGCGCATATTTTTTGCGGCCCATTGGGATACGCGTCCTTTTGCCGACCACGATGTGAAGAAAAATCGGAACAAACCAATTTTGGGTGCCAATGACGGAGCGAGCGGCGTGGCCGTTTTGCTTGAAATGGCGCGCGTATTTCACAAACAACATCCCGAAATCGGAGTGGATTTGATTCTGTTTGACGGTGAAGATTACGGTCGGGAAGGCCATTTGGATGAGTACTTTCTGGGCTCTCGTTATTATGCCCGGCATTACGGAGAGTACGGCTATACGCATGAATTCGGTATTTTGATCGATATGATTGGTGATGCCCAATTAACCATTAAAAAAGAAGGGTATTCGGTGCAGAATTTGCCCTGGTTGGTGGATAAGGTTTGGAATATTGCCCACAGTTTGGGATTTTACGAATTTTCGGATGATTTTTTAGGCTATGTAGATGATGATCATGTGCCTTTGCTTAAAGCAGGCATTCCGTGCATCGATTTAATCGATTTTGAGTATCCGGATAAAACCAATCGCTATTGGCACACATTGCAGGATACTCCGGATAAATGCAGTGCGCAAAGCTTATACATAGTGGGTTCGGTTTTGCTGGAGGTAGCCTATGGCGAATAGCTCGGAGGCTCGGTGGATCGAGATCAAATTGCAAGTTTTGCCTTTTTATCTGGAGCAGCTTTCCGCTTTTATTTTTGCTACCGGGGCGCAAGGCATTAAAGAAGAAGAAAACGGTTTTAAGATTTATTATGATGGTAAAAACTGGTCGCCGGAAACATATTATTTGCTGTTAAAAGAGTTGCAACGGGTTGTACCCGATTTTGATGCCAGTCGCATGGCCGTACAAGTTAAAAAAAATGAAGATTGGCTGCAAAACTGGAAAAAGAATTTTAAGCCGTTTCATTTAACGAAAAAACTGGTTATTCAGCCCCATTGGGAAAATTACCGAAAACAACCTGGTGAAACCGTAGTAACCATTGCACCAAAAATGGCATTTGGTACGGGGCATCACGAAAGTACGCAGCTTTGCCTGCTTTTAATTGATTTCTTTTTAAAATTCGGGATGCGTGTACTGGATGTGGGGAGCGGTAGCGGGATTTTATCTGTTTATACCCGAAAAATGGGTGCCGCAAAAGTTTTGGGTATTGATAACGATCCGATAAGCATTGAAAATGCGTACGAAAATTTGGCTTTGAACGGAATTCAAGACGGCGTTGAATTTAAATTGGCAGATGCCCATGATTTTAAGGGATCTCATTTTGATCTTGTAATGGCCAATATTAATCGGAATATTCTTATTGAAATTGCCGAGACCCTAACCAATGCAACTCGAAAAGGAGGCATTTTAATTCTTTCCGGCATTTTGATTACAGACCGGCAGAAGATATTGGATGCTTTTGAACCTATTGGTTTTGATTTAGCCAAAGAAGTAACAAAAAACGAATGGATCGGATTAGCTTTAAAAAAGAAAGCAGGGAAAAATGCCTGAAAGCGCACCTGTCGCCGTAATTGATTTGGGCACGCATTCGGCTTTGTTGTTAATTGCACAAAGGCAAAGGAACGGTACTTTAAACGTTTTAAATGAAGATTTCAAAATAACGCGTTTAGGATCCGGAATCGAAAAAAGCGCAAATCTTTTGCCACAAAATCAGCAAGCGACATTGGACGAATTGCATTTATTCAAAAAGAAAATTACGGCGTATGGTTGTACACAAATAACGGTTTTGGCTACCGAAGCCATTCGTAAAGCTGCAAATGCTTCCGGATTTTTAAATTTGCTGCAAAACCAATTTGGCTGGCAAGTAAAAGTGCTTTCGCCACAGGAAGAGGCACGCTTTTCGTATTTGGGTGCTATTTCCGTTTTTGATCACTTTGCCACCAAATTGTTTTCGGTTATTGATGTGGGCGGAGGCAGTACGGAAATTACCAAAGGTCGCGGCAAAAAAATTGAATGCAGCCAATCGTTTGCCATGGGTGCGGTCCGGCTGGCGGAGCGGTTTAATTATCGGGAAAAAATTGTCTCTTTTGATATCCCAGGTATTCAGGAAATGTTGAACGAATCGTTTGATGAACCGGAATTGAAAAAATTAACGGAAGATGCGCTTTTGGTGGGTACAGGGGGCACTATTACCACCGCAGCGGCCATTCATAACGGAATGAAAAAGTACGATCCGAACGTTATTAATAAAACGTCGCTTACGCTAGATCAGCTACTTATGTTGTTCGAAGATTTGAATGCTCGTTCACTAAAGGAACGGCAGCAAGTTAAAGGTTTGGAGCCGGGTCGGGAAGATGTGATTCTTTACGGTTTGATGATTTACATCCATCTCATGCAAAAAGCGGGAATATGGCGTATTAAAGTTTCGGGCGGTGGATTGCGCCACGGGTTTTTATTAGCGCAAATGTCGGATTCCGATTAAAATTAAGTCGCGTGCGACCGCAGAGGAATTTCGGCGTCTTGTAGCGTTGTAAATTTAAACGAAAAACAACGGATAGGCCTTAAAATGTGGTTTTGCCGCGATTGAAAAAATCTAAAAAACAAAACATAAAGGGAATCTCATGTACAAATTCGGTTTATTTATTCTGGCCTTTTTTTTGACGGTATTTGTTACGGCTTCTTGTGACGATGATAGTACCGGCCCTAAAAAGGACAACCAACCCGGTGAAATTCTTTGGGTCCAAGTTCCCGACAGTATTCAAATTCCGCCGCAGGGAACTTTCCACAAAGCTCTGGTAAAAGCGGCGGTACAGGATCCGGATGGTTTGAGTGATGTGGATTCCGTTTATTTTTACTCGCGCAAACCGGACGGCACGTTAGCCAATAACGGCCTTCCGCTGGTTATGGTTGATAACGGCAAACCGTTTAACATTAGCAATCCGTGGGTGGATGCGGGCGATGAAAAAGCCGGGGACGGCATTTATTCTTTGACGATTTTGATTGACAACAATGCCCAGACCGGAAGATTTTATTTTACCTTTTACATGCGCGACAAAGCTGGTCATTTGTCTCCCAGTGTTACTGATTCCATAGAGGTGTACCAATGAGAAAAATCAAATTTGTTTTGCTGTTAACTTTATTTATGCTTGGCAGTACGTTAAGCGCTCAGGCGTTGCATAAGGATTCGTTCCGTATGGCATTGGACGACGGTCCGTTTGCCCATACTTTGTACGGAAACGGCATTGTGGACTTAGTGGCCAAAGATTCCGTTCTTTGGGTGGCTACCGGTTACGGTTTGAGTAAAGCCGTTTACAATACTCAAAAGGGTGACTGGGAATGGACAACTTTTACTTCCAAAGATTATATTGGCAAAGGCGGTGTTTCGGCCATGGCTTATATGGACGAGCAAACATTCTGGATAGCCACTGCCTTCGATACGGTTACCTCTGCCTCGGATGAAAGTTTACCGGCTGGTAGCGGATTGAGCTACACCCGAGACGGCGGAAAAACCTGGCATCATGTACCGCAGCCGGTGGATAGTAAGGACGAGCAGAATTACGCGCCCACTACCACGGTTATCCAAAATTTAACCTACGATATTGCTTTTGTAGATAGCACTATTTGGATTGCCAGTTTTGGCGGAGGCCTAAGGCGTTCGGACGATATGGGGCAAACGTGGAAAGTGGTTACCACCGACGGAAAATTTTTTTCCAGTTTGAATAATTTGAATCACCGGGTTTTTTCCTTACTTAGCGTAAACGATACCGCGCTTTGGGTAGGATCGGCAGAAGGCATCAGTAAATCGAACGATAACGGCCAAACTTGGCAGCGTTTTGTTTTTAAGGCAGATAATCCGCGATCTATTAGCGGTAACTTTGTTGTTGCTTTGGCTTGGCAAAAAGAAGCCAATGCCGTTTGGGCGGCTACCATCCAGGCCGAAGATACCTCCGAAACGCGCGGAGTAAGCGTAACCTACGATGGTGGTAAAACCTGGCAGCGTTTGTTATTGGATGAAGATGTGTTTGCCCATAATTTTGCTTTTTACGGACAAGATGCCTATGTGGCCACGGACAAAGGGCTGTACTGGTATTCTGCCGAACAGGACAAATGGAATGTTATTACCGATATTCAGGATTTTACATCGGGAAATGAAATATTTCAACCGGAATACTATTCAGTTGCCGTACAGCAATGGGCTGGTCATGCCTATTTGTGGGTGGGCAATTCTGACGGTTTGGCCGTGCGCGATTTAACGCAGGCCAATGCCCCTTGGAAAGTTATTCGTTCGTTTGTTTCGACTAAAATTCGCAAAGAACCGGCTATTTACGCCTACCCTTCGCCGTTTTCGCCCAGCAGACATTTGTACATCCGATTTGAATATGATACGGATAAACATCTTGACGAGCCGATTAAAATTTACGATTTTGCCATGGATCCTGTGGCGGAAATACCGGTTGGCAATTTAAAACCCAAATGGGACGGTAAAAACAGTCGTGGTGATACCGTTGCCAGCGGCGTGTATTTTTTCAGAGCGAAAATCGACGGAAAAGTAACCTGGGGTAAAATTGTAATCATAAATTAGGTGGCAAATAATGAAGCATAAAAGAATAATTTTGGCAATATGGATCATTTTAAGTTGGTCGGTCATCCTTTTGGCCGATGGGAACGGCGGATATGCCGGAGCCTATTTGCGTATCGGGCTTGGTGCCAGACAGCAAGCACTGGGCAATAGTTCGGTAGCTGTCAACGAAACGGATGCTTATTCCTTTTTTTACAATCCCGCTTTGAGCGGATTACAAAAAAAACGTATCTTTACCTTATCGCACAGCTTTATGTCGCTGGATCGTCGTTTTAATTTTATCGGGTTTTCGGCAAAGGTGCCGCCGGGAGCCGGAATGAGCATTGGCTGGATTAATAGTGGTGTGGACAATATTCACAGTTACGATATGATGGGACAACAAACGGGGAACATCGATCACGGGTTTAATGCCATATATTTCAATTTTTCCCGTTTGCTGGCAAAAAAATTATCGATAGGTGTTACCATTAAGCATGTGCGCGAAGGTATTGATATTGGCGCCGATCATTATCATTCCAGCGGTTGGGGATGGGATTTCGGCTTGGCTTATATTGCCAATAAAAATTTGGTTTTGGGCGCCGCTCTGCGCGATGTGGGTACCAAACTGACGGCCAATACTGAAAAACTGTTTGAATTCGGCGGAACAACGGTGGACGAATTTCCAAAAATTTTTAGTGTAGGCGCTGCCTATCAAACCCCGCTACCTTGGTTGCGTGTTCAATACGCTTTTGAACGTACCGATTACATGGAACGTCATCACTTCGGTGCAGAGCTCGTTTATCACAAGTTGTTGGCTTTGCGATTTGGTCTTGATCAAAGTCGTTTGACCTTTGGCGCAGGCATGGGATTTAAATTGTGGAAATTTTTCACCACATTGGATTATGCTTTTGTACCTTCTGTGGTGGATGAGGGCGGCAGCCATGTGTTTTCGTGGCAGTTTTATTTGAACTGATAACCGGCATCGGGGAGCAACCGGAATTAGATATTTGGCGATTCGTCCGGAGTGTTACCTGCAATTTATGTTTGCCCGTTTTAATGGATGAAATTTGAAACAAACAGGAGTTTGTAAATGCGTTTTAATATGATTGCTAAAATATTATTTGCGGTCGTCCTAATGTTGGGCACAATTAGGGCTGGCGACAATACGGGGCTTACCTTTCTTAAACTGCCGGTCGATGCGCGTTGCGCAGCCATGGGCGAAGCCTCTACCGCCTTAAGCGGAGATGCTGCAGCCGCCTTTAATAATCCGGCGGCCTTAAGTGCTAATTCCGAACGTAGCTTTGTATTGATGCACAATGCCTATTTGGCCGATATCACTCAGGAATTTGCCGCATTTCAGTTTTTTACGGGCAAACACAGTGCCGCGCTCAGTTTGAATATTATGGATATTCCGGGCATCGAAATTCGCGGCATAAGGCCTACCGATCAACCGGAGGGTAAAACCGATGCCATCAATTTTGCTTTCGGATTAAGTTATGCCTATCACTACAGTAGGCAGTGGGCTTTCGGCATTACGACAAAATATTTGTTCGAAAAATATTATTTGGCTTCTGCCGCAGGTTGGGCGTTTGATTTGGGACTGTTGCACCGAAATACTTTTATCGAAGGTCTGGATTGGGCTTTGGCGGTACAGAATTTGGGCCGCATGCAGCCTTTAAAAAACAAACGGACTCCTTTGCCCGTAAATTTACGCAGCGGCATACGCTATGCATTGCATCCGAATTGGCAAAAGATGCAGGAAATTATTTTGGCTGCCGATGCCGAATATGTGTTTGACGAGGGAACGCTTCTGCACTTGGGAATTGAACTGCCTTTGGTTCATGTTTTTTATTTGCGTGCGGGAACGATTCTCTTGTCGGACAAAACGCGTTTGAGTGTTGGCTTTGGTGTATCGTACAAAAATTATCGGGTGAATTACGCTTTTTCACCGTATCCGTATAATTTGGGAAATTCGCATCGTTTTTCACTGAACTGGTTGTTTTAAAATGCATGTTTGAAAAGCACGATTAAAATAAGGAGGTTAAAATTTAGGATTTGGTGAGATTGTTGTGGCCAAATTCGATAACGAGGTGGTTCACCAAAAGAGCATTAGCTTTTTACGGAATGTTTCTTTTGGGTTAAGGGTAGTAAAATACGAACAACTGTTGAAAAACCTTCGCGCGAATCGACGGTAATTTTACCTTGATGGGCTTGGATTATATTTTTGGCAATGGCCAAGCCCAAACCGGTTCCGTTCGATTTTGTTGAATAGAAAGGCTCGAAAATTTTATTCAAATGTGCTTTTTGAATACCAGGCCCATTATCGTTAATTTCAATTTCAACAAAATTGTTAAAATCTTCTTCGGGATTATGAATTAGATTGGCGCTGATTAAAATTAAACCATCGCCTTCCATCGCTTCAATGGCATTTTCAAGAACAATTTGAAGTACCATTTCCAAAAGCAGGGGGTCTGCGCAAATCGTTCGCACGGCAGGATCGATTTCCATTTTAATTTTTAGACGATCCTTCAAAAAATGGTTGAATTTTTGTAACGATTTTTGAATTAAAGGTTGTAGAGCAACTGTTTGGAATTTCGGTACTTCCAGGTTGGTAAAACGCAAGAATTGTTTTGTCAGCTCTCGTACCCGTTGCAATTCACTGTTAATGAGAGTAAAATCCGATTGAATTTTTTGGTCTTCGGGCAGTGACCGACCTAATTTCATTTGTAAAGTTTGCAATTCCAATTGAATTGAAGACAAGGGCGCTTTTATATCATGTGCCATTTTTTGGATGGTTTGTATCCAAACTCGTACACGGTCATCAAGAAGCATTCCCTGGCTTTTGGCTTCGATAAAGATTAAAAAGCCCACCGGAATATTAAATATGCCACGCAGAGTGATTCCTTGAAATTTTATCATTAAGTTTTTGTTTTCGCTAGTTTGCAAGAGGAATTCTTTTTCTGCCAACGATAGGTGCTTTACCAAATCGTCGATTAAACTCACTATTTCATTACATTCTTCCAAAGCCAGAGAATAATGACTTCCCGGCCGTATGTGGCGATGAATTTTTAGCAACTGTTCAAATGTAGCGTTAATAAAGCGGATTTTTCCTTTATTGTCCAGAATCAACAAACCTTTTTCGGAAAATTGTACCAATTCCCGACGGATTTCACTATTGTACATTTTGTTTTGCAAAAGATTAAAAATAAAATTTAGCAACCAATAGAAAAACAAAAGAACAAGCAGGATAAATGCATACCAAAGGTGATGCAAAGGGTTTTTTTTGTATTGAAAAAAATATAAATCATTTTTTGCCTGGATTACCAATGCGGGTTTTTTGTTTTTACCGTTGTATTTAACGGAATAAAAATTATTTCCATCGGGCTTGATAACGTTTAAATTGGTATTTTCGGAAAAATCGGGTTCGCAAATTACGTATCCCTTAGTTCCTAAGCCAAATAATTCATTTCCGCCGTCATTGTCAAAATCCGCTGAAAGCAAATGCGCAAAATAAGGATTATCAACGTGTTTTTGCGAAACGGCACTTAGCTGTTCGTTTAGTTCAAGAATAAGTCCGGCATTATTAATTAAATATAAATGTGTGTTTGCCTTTTCCGGTAAAGAAAAAAGACGCCAATGGTTTTTACTGGACAATTTTTTTTGTAAAAGCAATTTGCAGTCGGATGTGTACAAGTACAGCGTGGGCGGGAAGGCATAAGCTCCGTGATAGTCGTATAACACGGCAAGATATTTTTTTTCGTTATGATTCCATACGCGTGTAATTATATCCGAAAACGGATAAGGGAAGTGAATGGGCTTGAACATGAAATTCAGGTTTAAATCGAACACCATTAGCCATGGATAATGATCCGAAAAAGGGGTGTCGTCATGGCAGTTAGCAGGGGCACCGGAATTGCTCATCAAAATTTCAGGGATGCCGTCGCCATTTAAGTCTTCTAAAAAAGGATTGCCAATGACCATGGCTCCATGCGGTGTACGGGCAACAATTTTTTGAGAAATAATATCAAATTTCCAAATTCCGCGGGGATACAAACTAAACCCCGCTTTGAAATTAATAAATATTTCTTTGTAACCGTCGTTGTCCGAATCAAAAAACACTACCGCAGGGGCAGAGACGTCCCAAATTTTACGCGGGTTGGGATTGGGATGTGGCGCCGTGACAATCAATTTGCGAAACACAATAAAGGTGTTTTTTCTTCTCGGGTCAAAAGCATATAAAAAAAGAGAATCATTTCCCTTGGTAAAAAAATAGACTTCATCAAAATGGTCGCCATCAAAATCCGCAAAAAAGATGGCTCTGCGAAATATGGGTTCGCCACAAGTCCATTGATCAACCAAGCCATCGTTTGATGTGTAATATTTGATTCCATCCTGATGTCCCAAACGGTCGTGTTTAACAACAATATGTTCGCTCAATCCGTCATGGTTGAAATCGTGATAAATAAATTGTTGGGAGCTGGGTTCTATGATGGTATTGTAGACGGGAGTTAGTCTGTGGGAGCCAAAATGAGAACGGAAGCCAATAAACACGAAAAACGCACCTAAAAGGGCAATTAAGAAAAACGATACGCGAAGTCTTAATCGCGTCAAATTTATTTTCCGTTCCATTGTTTAATTTGGCAATTCCTTTTTTGTAAAAAAAAGTTTTAAATAATATTTTTTCGAAATCTCATAAAGTGTAATTAAAAATAGCACTAAAATCAAGAGAGTCGGTCCGGTTGCAAAAATTCGGCAAAAACTTTGCGCAAGGGCTAAAAATGAAGGGTAAAATTTCGGCAAAAGCACGTGCAAGCCGAAACCGTTGAAACGGTTATTTTGCTGTCCGGATTTTGGGGCAACCGGTGCTATTCAATTGCAGTTGCTCCAATAATAGTCATGGCAAAAGCATTTCACCAGTTCCGTACGCAGGAAAAACCGTTGAAACGGTTATTTGAGTTGTCTTTTTTTTTGCTAAAAACACAGATATCTGCATTTTCCGGTAAATATATTAAACCGTTATCTCTTTTTTTTGATGAAAAATGGCAAAATCATGTTTAATATTCACCGCAAAACTTTAATAAATACATACCAAAACGAATTATTGCAAAATTGACCTTCGTCATTTCGCATATTTTTGTTCGTTTTTTATTTTATGATCCAATTTGTTAATTGCCGCAAACGAAGCGATTAAAGTTGAATGATAATGCGACGAAAACTCTGAGAAAATTAATATCTCTCATTTGCTTTACTATATTCTTTTGATTCAATAGTACGCTTTATTTTAAGCAATCCGAGAGATTCCCGGTTCCCAAGGTATTTATTTTCAAAAATTAAGTTGCCCGTAGCAAACGGGTCATTTCATTAAAAAAAGGAAGCCAAAATGAAACGTGCCATTTTTCTTCTTTTGTTTTTTTCCACCCTTTTGTTTTCCCAAACCATGCAAGTCACTGTAAATTCACAATTTCCCTCACCATATCTCAGCGATTGGATGTCCGTACCCAATCTTGTTCGGGTAACCGTTCTCAACACCAATCCCAATGCCGAGACCTATTACATTAAGCT